>ENA-UADI01000324-UADI01000324.1-human-gut-metagenome-genome-assembly--contig:-NODE-324-length-15389-cov-4.856006_pt1 | contig 15389 bp, 8 predicted proteins | sample MGYA00244261_ERZ654257 | MGnify/ENA primary metagenome ERZ654257 (study PRJEB26926, sample SAMN06165243) | human gut metagenome | biome: ENVO:00009003; feature: ENVO:2100002; material: ENVO:00002003...
TAATTTAGTATTGTATTTTAATTACAAGGTGAACAAAGGCGTTCCTACTTAGGTAGTGGACGCCTTTTTTTCGTGCTTTATATTATATGTAAAGCATAGAATAAATCTGAAAGGAAGATATAAATATGAGTGAAGCATTTAAAATTGAGGATGTGTTTGCAGAAAATGTATTTACTGTAAGCAAAATGAAGGAACGCCTTCCTAAACAGGTGTTCAAAAATCTCAAAAAAGTTATGGATGAGGGCGGCAACCTCTCAATCGAAGACGCAGATGTAATTGCCAAAGCCATGAAGGACTGGGCAGTGGAAAAGGGCGCAACCCATTTCACACATTGGTTCCAGCCTCTTATCGTAAGCCTTACAGCTGAGAAGCACGATTCATTCGTAACACATCCGGACGAGGACGGTAATGTAATTACCAGTTTTACAGGCAAACAGCTTATCATGGGTGAGCCTGATGCCTCTTCTTTCCCTTCCGGTGGATTAAGAGCAACATGTGCAGCCAGAGGTTACACCGTCTGGGATGTTGCCTCACCTGCTTTTATCAGAGAAGGTGCAATTGGTGCAGTATTATGCATTCCTACAGTATTCTGTTCATATACAGGAGAATCTCTCGACAAGAAAACTCCTCTTTTACGTTCAATGGATGCATTGAGCAATGAAGCTCTCCGAGTTGTTAAACTTTTTGATCCGGAGACAAAGGCTACAAGAGTTACAGCTTCTGTAGGTCCTGAGCAGGAATATTTCCTTATAAGCAAAGACAGTTATGAGGCCCGCAAGGATCTTAAGTATACCGGAAGAACACTTTTCGGCGCTCCTGCTCCAAAGGGACAGGAACTTGAAGATCAGTATTTTGGCGCTATCAAAGAAAATGTAGGCGCTTATATGAAGGATCTCAACAGAGAACTTTGGAAACTTGGCATCACAGCCACAACACAGCATAATGAGGTTGCTCCGGGACAGCATGAAATGGCTCCTATTTACGCAGAAGCGGATACAGCTATCGACAATAACCTCATTGCTATGGAAACAATGAAGAAAGTTGCTGAACGTCATAACCTTGAATGTCTCCTTCACGAGAAGCCATTTGCAGGTGTAAACGGTTCAGGTAAACATAATAACTGGTCAATCGGAACTAATACCGGTGTGAATCTTCTCGATCCGGGTAAAACACCGAACGAGAACAAACAGTTTTTACTTGTTCTTGCATGTATCATGAAAGCTGTTGATACACACGCAGATCTGTTACGCCAGTCTGCTTCAGATGTAGGCAATGACCACAGACTCGGTGCTAATGAAGCACCTCCTGCAATTATCTCAATGTACCTTGGAGACCAGCTTGAGGACGTTGTTAATCAGATCGTTGCAGACGGTACTGCAGCTACATGCATGAAAGGCGAGGTACTTGACCTTGGAATCAGCTCAATTCCGGTTGTTACCAAGGACGCAACTGACCGTAACAGAACTTCACCTTTTGCATTCACAGGCAACAAGTTTGAATTCCGTATGGTTGGTTCCAATGATTCGATTGCTATGCCTAACACAACACTCAATGCAATAGTAGCCGAGGCTTTCAAAGAAGCTGCCGATGCACTTGAAGGTGCTGCTGATTTTGACAAGGCTTGTGATGAATTTATTGCTAAGACCATGAGAGAACATCAGAGAATCGTATTCAACGGTAACGGTTATTCCGATGAATGGGTTGCTGAGGCCGAGAAGAGAGGCCTTCCTAACCTTAAATCAATGGTTGCTGCTACAGAAGCACTCACAACTGACAAGGCAGTTAAGCTTTTTGGTGATTTCAATATAATGAGCAAGGCTGAACTTGAGCTCAGAGCCGAGGTTCTCTATGAGACATACAGCCTTTCTATTAACATCGAGGCACTTACCATGATAGATATGGCAGCCAAGGATATCCTTCCTGCCGTTGTAAAATACACTACTGAGCTTGCTGCTTCGATAAATGAGGTAACCGCAGCCGGTGCTGATGCAAGTGTTCAGAAGGAAATGCTTGATGAGATCAGCAAATACCTCAAAGAAGCCAACGAGGCTTTGAAGAAGCTCAAAGCTGACCAGGCAGACGCAGAGAAGGCAGATACAAAATCAACTGCCGAATATTACAGAGATGTAATCAAGGCTGATATGGAGGCACTCAGAGCTCCTGTTGATACACTTGAGACTTTAGTTGACTCAGAGTACTGGCCGATTCCTACATACGGCGACCTGCTTTTTGAGGCTTAATAACGCTTCCTCATATTTATCTTAACATAAAGGGCCCGCACATATTTAAGTGCGGGCCCGCTTTATTTATACTATTAAATTATTCAGGATAATTAAGTCTCTCAGGCTTCAGATCATCCAGTACATCGTGACGGTATTTTCTTGCATAGAACTTAGCAAGACTAAGATTATTATCAAGATAATTTCCGCAGTCACGCGCCGTTGCTCCCGGTATGTCGCCTTCAAAATTCTCGATAAATCCAATCATTTCATCGACTAACGGCACAACATCGGATGAATCAAGTTTGCCGGCAAGTATCATATAAAAACCGGTTCTGCATCCCATTGGTCCGAAATAAATCACTCTGTCCTTCCACTGCGGATGATTTCTTAAAAATGTAGCTCCAAGATGTTCTATCGTATGAATACCCGGTGTGTCCATAACCGGCTCCCGGTTTGGCATGGTAAATCTTAAATCAAATGTTGTAAGTACACATGATCCTATTGAGTCCCTGCGCGAAACATAGATACCGGCAAGTAAATCAATATGATTCACGGTAAAGCTTGCAATTTTTTCCATTATCTTCTCCTTACAATTTATTTTCTTTCTTTTTGTTTTCTTTTTTATTCTCATACATGAGATTATCAGCGTTTCTGATATATTCGTCGAGTGTATCCGTCTTATCGGCAATCTTAGTATATATTCCGATACTCATATTCAGATAATATGGTTTGTTGCCAAATGCGTTGAAATATTCTATATCGCTTTTGATTTCATTAACTATCTCATCCACTCTTTCCGATGCATTTTCACTGCAGAGGACAATAAGGAATTCATCTCCGCCAAACCTTGCGCAGATTTCACCACTTGTCGTAGCTTTACGCATAAAATCACCGATTTTCTTGAGCGCATAATCGCCTTCTGCGTGGCCATATGTATCGTTTATACCCTTGAGGCCGTCCATATCCATCGAAATTACAGCAAACGGATTACCGGTTTTCTGGCTTCGTCTCATAACTTCTCCGATATTGCGGTAGAATCCGTGTCTGTTATATATTCCGGTCAGAACATCCGTTACATACAGACGTTCAGTCGTTGAGCGGTTGACATAAACTTCAAGTATATGTCTGAAATCCAGCAGAAATGTCTGATAGTATGAGAAAAAGAATTTTTCAGGACTGAACGAAGCAGCCATATATCCTACCGATACCCCCTGCAAATGTATAGGAACAACTATAATTGGGCCGGTACGTTCAATAACCTTTCCGATATCAGGTATTAAATCACACTGTTCATATTCGCCATTGCCATCATTGCAGATCTCATCACCTTTAAGATGAAGCGGGACCTTCATTGTTGGGGTATATCCGGTATTTGACTGATTGTTCCTGTTAAATTCAATACTTACATCCATATTCTCATCAAGGAAATCGTTGTTAAAGCACATCCACAATTCATCATATCCTATTCTGCCGATATGCTCCGGTATCATCCTGAATATATAATGAAGTTCAGGATAATTGCTGAGTTGGGCTATCATATTATACATGAACTGTATGAATTCTTCCCTGTCATCAGTAATAAATTTCTCTTTATAAAGACGTTCCTCAACATTCGTAGCTTTGGTCTTTTTACATCCGCATGAGCCGCCGAGTCTGTTGATATAATTGACAATTCTGGTACTCATGTCATGGTTTCCGTCAATATTATCCATTACCGCATCGATAATCGTCTGGGCCAGATCTTCTATTCTGTACTCCGCCGTTGTCAGTCTCGGTGAATAGTATCGTTCAAGATCTATACCATCAAAGCCTGTAACCAGTACATCCTCCGGAATCCTGTATCCATGTTCCTTAAGCGTTCTCATACATTCTATTGCCATAATATCGTTGGCACAGATAAATGCTTTAGGGATATGATTGCCGTCATTGATATATTTTTCCAGCACTTCTCTTGTCGGATCTGCCCAGAAATCACCATATAACACTATATTCCGGTCAACGGCAATTCCGTTTGCCGCCAGAACTTCCTTAAAGCATTCAACTCTTTCTTCTGAGAAAGGATTGTCTTTATTGCCGGCAATCATCATCACATCATCAATATGATGATACTCCACAATATGTTTAACCAGCTGTTCAAAGGCATTGCTGTAATCAAATTCGATATTAATGCAGCCTTCTATTTCTCTGTCTATCGAAATTACCGGAACATCCGCGCGTTTGGATCTGGATATCAGTTTACCAAGCACTTCCGAATTCTTGAACGTCTCGGATAATACAACAACTGCATCGAATCTTTCTGGTTCAAACGATGAAAAAATCTGTGCCTCACCTATGTCATTAATTCCACCATTGTACAAATCGGTAACCGAGGAAAATATAATAACTTTTATCCCGGTCTGTCCGCAGTCTTTGCACAGTTCATTAATCAGCCTTACCTGATCATACGATTTAAACCTTGTCATGCACAACGCAATTACGTTATACGGTTTACCTTCTGAAAATTTGTGTAACATTCTATCCTTCCTTACTCAAACCTAAACCATTCAAAATCAAAATTGCTTCCCGGCAGGAATACAAATGTGACTTTGTTTTTTCCTTTTATCGGATTTATATCAAATGTCTTCTCTTCAGCATCATCCGTGTGTGTAAATTCTATCATCTGTCTCGTCTGGCTTCCGTCTTCTCCGACAAAAATGATATTAAGCGTGTTAACTTCTGTATAAGACGTTCCTTTAATTGTGATTCTGGAAACTCCGTCCTTAAAATCCATATCATCGAAATCAAGAGAAACATTGTTGCCTATTCCTGTTACGCTGCTTCCCGATATCTTAAAGTCATCTCCATAAATCTTATCATTATCGGCGGCGTCAATTCTGGCAAATCCCTTGTCAGGTCGCGTAAATACAAGATCTCTTATGTTGATAAACTCGCGCGTGAGCAGACAAAGTGTATGGGTGCCTTTTATTCTATGCCTGAGTTTATATTTTTCAGGCTGGTATACATCCCATATTACAGGCTTATTATAGATACCGTCAAGAATAAGTTCGCTTCCCTCTTCTCCCGGTATTCCAAGCCAGAGCTGTACAACAAAATCCGCACGGTCATGGGTAAAGATATTTATCTCAACTTCATCGGTTCCGTAACTTCCGAAATCCACATTTTCAAATCCGATATAACTTTCCTTGTGTCTCGGAGTCGCAACGCCGTGTTCTCCGGCATTACCCATTTCATCACTTGCGATTGTATATAATGCTGCCGCAATCGTCTCATATGGATTAATCGAAGCACTTCCCAGACCGGTTGCCTTAAACCCAAGCATCGAAATTACATTCACCCTGCTTCCACCGTTACGTGAATAACATTTGACATTGAATTCGCCGTCGCCCCTGGCTTTAAGAACAGTCTGTCCGTTAACAGTTTCTATTCCGGCAAGGTTGCTTTCTACTCCGGCATCATTGAGAACGCTCCATTCGAGCTCATCATATGTACTGTATGACGGATAACATTTTGCTGTCAATACCGTTTCAGGATGCTCTTTGTCAAGTATCGTTCCCTCTGTGCTTGCTATCTCAATTTTACGTATCGGGATCTCATTCTCATCTGTATCCACATGGTAATTGGATGTATTGGCACTTATTCCTGCCTTAACATATGCTTCTTTACAGTCTATTTCTATTTCGGCGCTTTCCAATGACGGAGAAGTGACTTTAATGGCTGCCTTGCCTGCATTGGTTCCGGCTGCTGCCATTATAATCAGCCTGCCCATAAAAAGTTTACGCGAATCGCCCTTATACTGATCGTAATCCGTACTGTCACCATTGTCAAGACCTACAAGCCTTGCTGCACCACTTATCTCGACCCTGACTCTGTTATTGGCATTAGCGACATAATTGCCATCGGCATCCAATACATTAACTTCAACGAATGCCATATCCTCGCCATCAGCATCAAGCGTCAGCTTGTCCGGTTTAAGTATAAGTCTGCTTCCATCTCCGAACGATGTTTTTGTATCCCTTGCTATCTCTTCGCCGTTCTCATCATAGGCAACCGCATCTATCCGGCCCTTGGCATATGGAATACGCCAGTGCCCAAGTAATTCTTTGCCGTGCTTATGGTCTATATTGAATTTGCCCTGTGATATCCCGTTAAAGAAAAGCTCTATCACCGGCGCGTTGGATGCTGCCCTGACATCAATAATCTGGTCTTCATTAAAATCCCAATACGGGAATATGTGAACCATAGGATCAGTCTTATAATCAGTCCACTCCGCCCGGTAAATATAATATGTATCTTTCGGAAATCCTGCTGTATCCACCTGTCCGAAATAAGAATTCTTAGTCTGATACGGTGTCGGCTCTCCTATATAATCAAATCCCGTCCACAAAAACTGCCCTGCGGAATATTTATTGTCACGTTCCGTTGTTATGCAGAATTCACTGTCAGGTGCTCCCCAGCTGCATGTACTGTTACCAAGCGATGAGCATTGCTCATCTACATCCGTGAGTATAGGCTCACTGTATGGAAAATGATACACGTCACGGCTTTGCAGTGTCGAACCGGTTTCACTTCCGTATATACACCAGTCAGGATGTGCCTTATGATGTGCATCATAAAGTCTCTCAGAATAATTATATCCAACCAGCTTAAGAACATCCGCACATCTCTGTGTCGGTTCACCTTCCAGGAAGTTGGATCCAAATGTAGCATATGCATTGCAATCAGGGTCATTTTCAATGACCGCCTCATATAAAAGTTTCGTGGATTTCATTCCGCTTTCTTCATCTGCATGGGTATCAAAAATTTCATTACCGATACTCCACATTATGACACATGGGTGATTGCGGTCTCTTCTTACGAAATTACGCATATCCTTTGCTGCCCATTCCTCGAAAAACCTTGCATAATCATATCTGTTCTTAGGCATTTTCCACATATCGAAAGCTTCATTATCTACAAGAAGTCCTATTTCATCGGCTATATCCAACAACTCAACAGCCGGCATATTATGTGAGGTTCTTATGGCATTCGCTCCCATATCCTTCATCATCTTAAGCTGGCGGTATAATGCGGCCTTATTAACCGCCGCTCCAAGCGCACCAAGATCATGATGCATACACACTCCGTTAAGCTTAACATGCCTGCCGTTAAGATAAAATCCGCTGTTGCTGTTGAATTCTATCGTTCTGAAGCCGAATCGTGTATTAATGCAGTCCACTGCCTGTCCGTTGCACAGAAGTTCTGCGCGAAGTACATAGCACACAGGATTATCGATGTCCCATTCATCCGGTGATTCAACTTCAATCTCAACCGTATCCGCTGCTGCATCGGTTGTCTTGGATACAACAGCCGTTCCATTCATATCAAATACAGTGTATGCAACAGCATCGAATTCACTTCCGCTTATCTCAGAAGAAGCTTTAAGCATATAACCTGTATCCGTACGCTCTGTTCTTATATATATTCCATCTGACACAAAATGAGTGTCAGGCATAGTCTTAAACCAAATATTCCTGAAAATTCCCGCTCCGGAATACCATCTTGAATTAGGAGATCTGTGCATTACCTGCACACGAATTTCATTGGCTCCGTTAACGAGATAATCTGTTATGTCTATTTCAAAAGTATTATATCCGTATTTCCATTCTCCGGCTTTTGCACCGTTAACATAAATCACCGGTTCCATATATACGCCGTCGAATCTGAGTGCATATCTTACACCCGTTTCTGTTTGCAGATCAAATGTCTTACGATACCAGCCTTCACTGTCTTCATATAAATTATTTGTATCATAAATAAGCCAGTCATGCGGTATATCCACATTAACCCAGCTGTCAGAATTCTCATATCCGGTTGTTCCCGGTTCTATTTTTATAAATTTCCAATTATCGTTAAAAAGTCTGGTTTCTCTCATATTAATTCCTTTCAGGAAGTGGTATTTCCTCGGCTCTATGGTGAGCCTTGGCCTGGAGCGGTATCAACGTACCGCTCCTGCCTCCTCTCGTCAGGCACGCCCGGTCTTATTTGAACGGGTTTTCTGTAGGATACATCATACCCTTTGGCTGGTTGAAATTAATCTCATCAGCCGGAACCCCAAGATATTTAAATACTTCATAGAGTGCTTTTCCGAAATGTCCGAAAGCAACAGCTCCGTGATGCGGGTAATTCTTCTCAATAAGTACATGGCGATAGAATCTGTCCATCTCAGGAATCGCAAAAATTCCGATTGCTCCGAATGAACGTGTTGCTACAGGAAGAACCTCTCCCTGTGCGATATATGCCCTGATCTGTGCATCAGATGTACTCTGAAGACGGAAGAATGTAATATCTCCCGGAACAATATCTCCTTCAAGAGTACCGTTGGTAACCTCTACCGGAAGAGATCTTGCCATGATCATCTGGTTACGCATTTCACAGAAAGTAAGCTTTGTAGATGCTGTATTTCCGCAATGGAATCCCATGAATACTTCATTGGATGTGTAATTAAATTTGCCCTTGATGTCCTCGCCGTAAATATCAGCAGGTACTGTGTTATTAATGTCAAGGAGTGTTACTGTGTCATTACTTACAACAGTTCCGATAAACTCACTGAGTGCGCCGTAAATATCAACCTCACATGCAACAGGAATACCCAACTTGGTAAGACGGCTGTTTACATAACAAGGAACGAAACCGAACTGTGTCTGGAATGCCGGCCAGCACTTACCTGCGATAGTAACGTACTTCTTATATCCCTTATGAGCCTCAACCCAGTCAAGAAGTGTTATCTCATACTGTGCAAGTTTCTCAAGAACCTCAGGTTTCTTATTACCTGCTCCGAGTTCCTCAGCCATATCTTTGGCTACATCCGGAATTCTCGGGTCTCCGGCATGTTTATTGTATGCTTCAAAAAGATCGAGTTCTGAATTTTCTTCAATCTCTACTCCGAGATTGTAAAGCTGCTTAATCGGTGCATTACATGCAAGGAAGTTCTGTGGTCTAGGTCCGAATGATATAATCTTTAAATCTCTTACTGCAATGATTGCTCTTGCGATAGGTGCAAATTCATGTATCATATCTGCACATTCATCTGCTGTTCCGATAGGATATTCCGGAATATAAGCTCTTACATTACGAAGTTTTAAGTTATAGCTTGCATTAAGCATACCGCAATATGCATCACCACGGCCCTGTACAAGTCCGCCGTTAGCTGATGTCTCCTCAGCTGCTGCGATAAACATTGATGGTCCGTCAAAATGTTTTGCAAGAAGTGTCTCTGAAATCTCAGGTCCGAAGTTTCCAAGGTAAACAACGAGTGCGTTACATCCTGCCTTCTTGATATCCTCAAGAGCCTGTACCATATGGATTTCGCTTTCTACGATACAGATAGGACACTCATAGATGTTATCGCTGCCGTATTTTTTTGTATAAGCCTCTACAAGAGCCTTTCTTCTGTTAACTGATAATGATTCCGGGAAGCAGTCTCTGCTGACTGCAACGATGCCGATTTTTTCCTGTGGCATATTTGACATTTTAATTTCCTCCATTCTTCCGGGTTCACTTACGCCCGGTATTATTCATTAATATTTAAATTCTTACCTATAAGGCCGATATGCTCAGATCCTGTGAAACCGCCTTCAGCATGTCCGATAAGCCATTTATTGACCGCTGTGATCAGGCTGTCCTCTCCGCCTTTATGATCTGCCTTAAGAGGGAAATTCGTTCCTCTCGGAAGAATTACAGACACCTTAAATCCATCGCCATCAACTCCGCACGGAGCATAATGAAGCGTGGTAGCATATATTTCAACCGCTGTTCCCTTTGGTACAAGGAATGCTTTCATAAGTGAAGTATCATATGTGAAATCAGCTGTTATATCCTGCTGTTTGCCGAGAATAAGTATCGCATCCGTAGCCGCTACATTAATCTCACTGTCTCTGTGATACTCGACTGCGTTAAGCAGTTCGTTGTGTCCGTTGCAATATCCGATCTGAACAGGCATCTCTCCGTATACCTTGTCAGAAATCTCCTTCATAACCGGAAGTGCCTCAAGTGTATCCACCGAAGGCTCATAAGCCACTCCGTCCGGGAGCGGTGTCTCCTGCATTTTGTCCACAAGCGGGCCAAAATCAACACCTTCAACAACTCTTCCGTATGGTACAAATTCAGGATCAGTCACTTTATATATTTTCATTGCTCTTTCCTTTCCGGGCCGGCGCACAGAATCCTCACAACCTTGTACGCAGCCGCAATTAATTATTGTATAATATCAAACAACTCTTTGCATGCCGGATAAATCTGTCTGAACTGATCATATCTGGCATTATATCTGGCCGTAAGTTCAGGATCCGGTTCAACAGTGTCAACAACCTTAACGATCTTATCGGCCATTTCTTCAACACTTGCATATTCGCCATTGGCAACAGCCGCTAACATTGCACCGCCCATTGAAGGTCCCTGTTCGCTTTCGATGACATCGACCTTAATTCCAAGTACATTGGCTATTATTTTCTTCCAAAGAGGACTCTTGGCTCCGCCGCCGCAGATCTTGGTTCTCTCTATTTTAATTCCGAGTGACTTGGCTACCTCAAATGAATCCCTGAGTGCAAATGCCACGCCTTCCAGCACTGCCTGTGTCATATCAGCCCTCGTGGTATCCATCGTCATTCCGATAAATGTACCTCTCGCATTCGGATTATTATGCGGAGAACGTTCTCCCATAAGATAAGGAAGAAAATATACATGATTAAGTCCAAGTTCTCCTATCTCTTTCTGCTCTGCTGCATAATCCTTGGTTCCGATGATTTCATCCATCCACCACTTATTGCATGATGCTGCTGAAAGCATACATCCCATAAGATGATAATGACCGTCTGCGTGGTCAAATGAATGTAATGCATTATTCTTATCAACTCCGAACTTATCCGACGAGATAAAAATAGTTCCGCTTGTTCCGAGTGATATATTACACTTGCCATCTCCGACTGTTCCGGTTCCGACTGCAGCTGCAGCATTATCTCCGGCTCCGGCTGCAATTATACATGTCTGCGGGATTCCAAGCTCATCTGCTATCTCAGGAAGTACGCAGCCTACTTTCTCATAGCTTTCATATACTGTAGCAAGCTGTTCCGGCTTTACTCCGCATATATCGCACATTTCCTTAGACCAGCATCTGTTCTTAACGTCAAAAATAAGCATTCCCGATGCATCTGACACATCCGTACAGAATACTCCCGAAAGCTTATATGCTATATAGTCTTTAGGAAGCATTATTTTTCTGATTCTTGCAAAATTCTCAGGCTCATTATTCTTGACCCAGAGGATCTTAGGTGCTGTAAATCCCGTAAATGCTATATTTGCTGTATATTGTGAGAGCTTGTCCTTACCGATCACATTATTAAGGTAGTTCGTCTCTTCAACAGTTCTTCCGTCATTCCAAAGAATCGCCGGTCTGATAACTTCGTCATTCTCATCAAGAATAACAAGTCCGTGCATCTGACCGCCGAAGCTGATTCCGGCAACTTTGCTCTTATCCACGTCCGCAATAAGTTCCTTGATTCCTTCCATGGTATTACTAAACCAGTCTTCCGGTTTCTGCTCAGACCATCCCGGATGCGGAAAATATAATGGGTATTCTCTTGAAACAATGTTAACAATTGTTCCGGCAGAGTCCATCAAAAGCAGCTTAACTGCCGATGTACCCAGATCAACGCCTATGTAAAACATCTCATTCCTCCTTGCGCTTTTTAAGCGTACCATATCACTCTTATGATATTATAAAAGCATGAGAACTTCAACGATAGAATGCCATAATAATTTGACACAAATACCGTCAAAAATTAATGAATTTAATAAATAGTGTAATTTTATCTAAAAATCAATGTAATTCCCTACTAATACTTTCATTGTTTAAATATTATAATCTCTGATATAATGTATAAGTAAAATAAAACGAGGAGGTTTTCTTATGACAAAGATTACCAAAAAAATTATCACTTTTATGCTTATGGCTCTTATGCTTCTTGCAATGCCTTTAACTGCATTTGCGGAAGATGAGACAGCAAAAGCTCCATTTGATGCCAATGGCAAGTATAACGCAAGACTCGGCATCCAGGCCACAACGGCCGACGGCCAGATCTGGTTAGCCAGAATCGGTTACTATTCATCAAGAGACGACGGCGACAAGGTCACATCCGACAAAAAAGCAGAATTTGACGCAGGTACATTTACGGATGCAGTCATTGAAGGCAACGGCACATACACGGTGTCATATAAGACATCTAATTTCGGCGGTGCCGTAAATCTTCAGCAGCTCCAGGTAGCAACTGACATTCCTATGGAAAATGACCTTACATTCTCGGATCTCAAGGTTGAAATCAACGGAAATACTGTAGTTACATACAAGGATGTATATATCGACGAGGATGCTTACGCCATTCCTTATACATGTCTTCTCGCATATAATAACTGGAGAAATGACCTTAAGAGCCGTGATGACTGTATGACTGCCGAAAATGTTTTTCCTGAGACAGGTGATGTGGAAGTCAAACTTACATTCACAGTAAGCGGATTTGCATATGATGCTCCTACAGAGGCTGAGACAACAGTAGCTGCCGCTACAAAGGCTGCCGAAAACGCAGCTTCGGATTCTTCTTCAACTGGCTTACCGCCCGTTGCTATCATCGGTATCATCGCAGGTGTTGTAGTTGTAGTTGTAATTGTGGTTGTAGCAGTAAGCGCTTCCAAGAAAAAGAAAGCATAATAACTGTTCCATATAAATTACACGGCTGCAAGAATCCAAAGTTCTTACAGCCGTGTATATTTTTGTTCTTATTGTACCTTGGCAAATTTGTGTTCAAAATCAGCCAGTGACATCGGTTTGCCGAAATAATATCCCTGAATATAATCCGGTCCGATATGCTTAATGCGTTCAAGTTCCTCTTCCGTTTCTATTCCTTCTATACAGAATTTGGAATTAATACTGTGAGCCATCTGGGCCAGGTATTTAAGCAGGTTATATTCATAGTCATTCTTAAGTGCTTTCAGCGTAAATGACCGGTCAATTTTAATAACATCCGGTGTCAGGTTAAACAGATAATGGAAGTTGGAATATCCTGTTCCAAAATCATCCAATGCTATCGATATCCCGTATTTGCGAAGGCCTTCGCAGAAACTTATAAAGTTCTCGTTCGATTCCACAAAGCCGCTCTCCGTAAGTTCCACCACAAGATTACCCATTTTAAGTCCTGACTCTTTCATGACCTTAATAATTTCTGAGAGTACATTACTCTTAAGCACCTGTACATATGAAAGATTAAATGACACATGAAAATCCGGCAGAAACTTCTGCATATATGTACATGCATATATAGCTTGTGATAAAACCCATTTGCCAACCGGAATTATCAGACCGCTTTCTTCAAGAATCGGTATAAATTCCATAGGTGACAACGGTCCCGTTTCAGGAGTATTGAATCTGAGTAATGTCTCCGCATGCGAAAATCTGCCGCTTTCGATATCTATAATCGGCTGAAATAATGTGGTAAATCCATTAAATCCGTCGTCCACGCTTTTTCTCAGCACCTGGAGTATCTTGCGTTTTCTGACAAAATCCCTGTAATCCTTATCCTTATATACGTAAAACGCGGTTCCGGACACTTCTCTGGTTCTGCCAAGTGCGAATTCGGTAAGTTTCATCAGTTCGTTATAATTCATGCCTTCTGACTCTTCAACATCGACCGCTCCTGCTGAAACAGTGAAAAATACTTCATAATGGCTTTCCTCTATAAATGCCGTAACTTTATTCGCAACCATTTCGTATAATGCATGTGCAGAATCGACATTATATCTGTTATAATCCAGAACCATAAACTCATCCGTACCGTCAAGCTTATATAATTTCTGATTCTTGCCTACGCATTCCGATATGCAGTCGGAAGTTTTCTTAAGAACCTTCTCACCATACTCGGGCCCGAAATTCTCGACAATCTCTCGGAACTCATCGATTCCGAATCTGATAAGAAACGCACCGTTATCCTTATTGACATATTCGACAAGGTCTTCCTTCAGAAAGGCTTCACCTCTGAGTCCGCTGATGTTATCGGCGCGCTGTTTCTCTCCGATTTCATTAATACAGCCAACCAAAGCAATTGGATCACCATTCTCATTTCTTACAAGCCGGCCTCTGCAGCTTATCCACACTGCTTCGCCCATCCTGTTGGTCCACCTGTATTGAAGATTATGAAAACTGTAGTTAGCATCCGAAAATATTTTTGAAATATCATGTGAAAGTGTGTACCAATCATCCGGATGTGTCAATTCCTTAAGGTGCTCATTTACATTCGTAAATCTGCTCGCCGGCAGTCTAAACCGCTCTACCGCCGTCGGTGATATACAGTACACATCATTTACCAGATCATAGACGTACAAATAATCGTCCATGCATGGGCTTAACGCATGGATGATTTTCTCATATTGTTCCAGCGATACTTTGCTTTCCTTTGAATCAGACATTATTCCTCCGCGATTATTATTCTAATGTATCTCCCAGATGCTTAATTGAATCCGATATATTATTAGATACCTCTTTGATTCCTTTATATATAGCAGCTGAGTGTTTTGAAAGGTCACCCATCTGTTTAGCTACAACTGCGAATCCCACTCCTGCATCTCCCGACCTTGCAGCTTCTATCGAAGCATTGAGTGTAAGCATATTCTGTCGTGATGCTATTGTCTCAAGTTCCTTCGTCTTGTCCGAAATCGATTTAACGTCCAACTTCAGGCTTTCGATTTCATTACTGACGCTTTCTATACTTTCATGGGCTTTATTCTCCATATATGCCAGATTGGCCATTTCGTTAACCGTATCTGCAAGAAGCTGTGCAGCCGCTCTGATTGCGCTTTCTTCTCTTACAGGCACTTTCTTAAGAGCATCTATGTATTCTTCCTTTGAAATTCCAAGCTCATCCGCGATATGTTCAAACTCCGCGATATCCGGTTCTTTAGGAAGAACCTGTCCGCCGATTATAGCTCCGACTTTCTCACCGTTAACTATAATATCTGATGCAAAATCCATCAATCCTGCATGGCAGTAGTAAACGCCTTTGCATTCGTTGTCACACTTTACGCATCTTCTGTTACCTTCAGGTGATCTACGGGTGTATTTCTGTCTCTTATACACATCTCCGAGCC
>ENA-UADI01000343-UADI01000343.1-human-gut-metagenome-genome-assembly--contig:-NODE-343-length-15152-cov-7.548917_pt1 | contig 15152 bp, 19 predicted proteins | sample MGYA00244261_ERZ654257 | MGnify/ENA primary metagenome ERZ654257 (study PRJEB26926, sample SAMN06165243) | human gut metagenome | biome: ENVO:00009003; feature: ENVO:2100002; material: ENVO:00002003...
ATACGAGATCCTGAGATGTCTCGTGGGCTCGGAGATGTGTATAAGAGACAGCTTCGGAAGGGCATTTCCGAATTGGAGAGCAAGAGTAATTCCAGCGATAGTAATATCGGGGTTTCTTGCGTTTGTATCCAAGAATCCCATTTGCTTTAGCGATGGGAGTATGTCAAAGATTATGAAGCTACAATTAGGTAGAAATATTAACATAAGTCTTAGACTTTTGGAACAGTGGTCAGATGATTCGCTGTTCATGGAATTGTATGCTTTATACTGTATGATAAAAATCTCCCGCCGGGATTCGAGAATAAGATTCAAAAACCAGAAAGATCTTCTTCATAAACTTGGAATCGGGTATTCGAAGTTCAAGAACATGACAGGACATCCGATGTTTGACGAACTGTTCCGTATTACGGATAGTACGTTTGTCGCAAGAAGATATCGTGTTAATGGCGTACAACTTACTCTCGGATGCGGGAAAGTGAATATTCCAAAGAATAGGATTTTAATTAAGATAAAGAAAAATGAAATAACAAACCATGAAAAAGTCCTTGACAGGATAAGAGAGGCGATGTTTGTTAATTTAGTCAAAAACAATGAGTCTGTACTGAACAGTGGAGAGACAAACTCTCGGGCGGAAGTCGTAGACGGAAGCCACTCGTATTATGGATTAATTGATTCGACGATAAGTAATAAAACAATTGCATTGTACTTGAATGTAGGACTAACAAAAGCGAAAGAGATTGTCGGTATGGCGATACAAGACAAGCTCGTAAAAAGGTTCGAAAACATACAATTTATAACATACGTAGATAATCCTCGTGCTTACATTGAAGCAAACGAACATAACTACCCAATAGGTAAGCTGATTCCGGTATATAGGCACGGAGCTGTTTTCTGGCAAATAGCAAATACCTGGACCTTGTATAAAAAAGGAGCAACAAACAGATGGTATTTTGGAGAGAAGGATATAGAGAAAGGAGAAAAAGAAAAAGTGAGTAAGAAAGACGATTTCAATTTCTTCTTAAAAGATAATACTCATATCCTACGTTTCCTAAACGCAGAAGAAGTTGTTTCAGAAGATGGCGAAATCCTTGGCATAGATCGTAAAAAGACAAAAGAAGAAGAAACAAGGTCATTGGCTTCTTCTATGGCTAAAGAAGCGCACAAAGACTTCTGGGACGGATATGAGCGAAGTACACAAAACCAAATTATAAGAAAGTACTATCGCGCTATCATAGCAGAAGATAAGAAGCGAAGAATGGACATGTTCTTAAACCGTCTTAAACAATCATACGACAAGGTTAGCGCGTGGAGTAAGGAGAAGGTAGCCACGGTAAAGGCAGGCATGGCTGATGCAGAAGCCTGCTGTGCTGAGGTGGGGACGTCCGTTGCCGGGGTCTGCGGTAGGGTAAGTAGGAGAATGAAAACCTATAACAATACCGCTCCTGACAAAAAGGCAGGTTTTAATGAGGTACGGGATATGTATGCTGAGTTCGCCGGCGAGATGGCTAAAGCGGTGGGATCGGTAAGCGAAGACATCTATACGTATGTTAAGGCAGAACAGTTTAAGGAAAAGATAGAGAATATGGATATATCTATCCAATCATTACCTAACATTAATACAACAGTAGAGAATGATAAAGAATTAGATGGTGAATCCGTATTCAAGGATATACCATTAGAAGAACTATCATTCTATAATGATACCTATCTTTATCCTTCATCTCAGTATTCATCATTGTAATGTTTGGTACTTGAGAGAGGGTCTGTTCTTAGTGGTCGCCGACAGAGCCGAAAAACGATAATATCGTAGAACATCGACGGAAACACCCGTTAGCCACTACTATGCCATAACTGTATCAATACGAAACTACATTACTGTCTGCCACAAAGCCACTTATCTAATTTATTATTTCTTTTTAATTCTAATTAATTCATTTTATGTTTTATGTTTTATCTTATTTTCATACTTTTGTTTTGTAAACAAATTCAGAAATAAAATGGCATCTAATTACAACAAAAAACTAATGGAATGCGTTCTTCGTTCAGTTATGTCCGAAGGTAATGTCGCCCAGGGAAAGGCTATTAAGTCTATTTGTGAGTCACCTAAACCGCTGTTTATTACGGGAAAAGGAGGTACAGGAAAAACGTACTTCCTTAAACGTGTTATACCGGCATTAAAAAATGCGGTTGTTGTCGCTCCTACCGGTATTGCTGCTGTTAATGCAGGTGGCCAAACCATTCATTCTTTTTTCAGGATCGGAATGCAACCTTACATTCCAGAGATAAGGAATGGCAAGTTTATGGACAATTGTGAAAACAAGTTCAGAGGAGAATCCGAAAAGATTTTACAGAATATAAAATATCTTATCATAGACGAGATTTCTATGGTTCGACCTGATCTTCTTGACAACGTAGCTGACATTCTTCGTCGTGCAAGAGGCGACAAGGATCCGTTTGGCGGCGTGAAACTTATTATGGTAGGAGACTTATTTCAGTTACCACCTGTAATCAAAGAAGATTTCTTTAGAGAAATATACGATACATCTTATTTCTTCAGCTCTAAGTCCCTTATGGCTTCTGGTATGGAAATGGTGTCTTTTGAAAAAATATATCGCCAGAAAGATGAGAAATTTATCAGCATCCTTAATAAGGTACGTGATGGTCAGATGGACGATGATGTGTTTAGTACGTTAAATAGCAGATGTATTCAGCCTGAAAATAGTGCCGGGTATGTTGAGATCGTTACAACCAACGCTAAGGCTACGACCATTAATGAAATGAGAATAAATTCTGTTCCTGGATCATTAAGAAAATTCGAAGCTATTATAAAAGGTGATTATCCTAAAGAAGCTCCTGTTGAAAAGACGCTTCTTATAAAAGAAGGTTCCAGGGTTATGATCACTAGAAACGGAGGAGAGTATGTCAATGGATCTCTTGGCGTTGTGTCTTCTATTAAGAATGGAGAGATCGAAGTCGTTCTTGATCGTCCTAAAGATGAAGAACATACTAAGGTTATTATTACACCGTGTTCGTTCGATAAAGTAAAATACGTCAGAAACGGGTATAAAGTGGAGTCTGAGGTAATTGGATCTATTACTCAGTATCCGATAAAAATCGGTTACTCCATAACTATCCATAAATGCCAGGGCCTAACTTTAGATGCGGCGATGATGGACGTATCCAACTCTTTCGAAACAGGTCAGTTATATACAGCTCTTTCAAGAGTAAAATCGCTTGAAGGAATGTATCTTCGTCAACCTATTCCTAAGACAATAAAAACAAGCGATCCGGTGGTAAACGACTTCTACAAGAAAACACTTTCAAACGATGGAATTGTTGATCCTATTCCAATGGAAGAACTTGAGAAGTCAATGATTAATTTGTCAACCGGATCTGAAATAGATTTTGAAGAGTTTAATTTATAAAAAAAATACAGTTATGAAATTTGGAGAAGCTTTAGAGGCAGTAAAAGAAGGTAAGTTAATTGCACGTTCAGGATGGAACGGTAAGGGAATGTTTGTCTTTCAGCGCCCGGAAGATTGGTTGTCTACTGATACGATAGTTAATAGAGTAAAGTCATTACCGGATTCGTTTAAAAAGTACGTAAAAGATTATTATGACATAGATGAAACCAACATGATTAAATTCTGTTCTTATCTGTGCATGAAAGATGCTAACAATAATATTGTAAATGGATGGTTAGCTTCTCAATCAGATATGTTGGCTGATGATTGGATGGTAGTTGGTTAAGGTAACTTAGTTTATCACCGCTTTATTTCTTTTTATAAATCAATCAATTATTTGCTTTTAAAAATTACAGTTATGGAAACAAAAGAAGAAAAACAAAAGAAGTTTGTGACAGAATTTGAAATCAATGGAGAAAAGTATGGCGGATATATTTATGCTACAACTTTTTCCGAAGCTGAAGATTTTGTTAGACAAAGAAAAGCGACAGAGAAAGTTGTAGGTGGTCCGTGTTTAGAACAAGAAGAAATTAATCGTCTTTATAACCATTCCTCTTAGAATTTTCAATGATCCTTGTTTGTTGGCATAACCTTGAGATGGTGATACTATAGTATATAAGTACCTAATAAGAATATGGCAAGAGTAGATAAAATATTTCAAGACAATTTGGCTCTTATAATGAGCCAGCCATGGGAAGAGGTAAGGCGACCGGTCTACGGTGACGGGACAGGCGTAAAGGTGAAGCGTATCCTGCAAGTATGCAACCAGTACGATCTTCGCCGGGAATTTCCTCTTGGTTCGCTTAGACCTACTAATCTTAAAAACTCCATAAAAGAAATTTTGTGGATTTGGCAAAAAAGATCGGTAGATATCAAAGATCTTGGTCTTCATATATGGGATCAGTGGGCTGATGATAATGGAAAGATCGAAGGATGTTATGGAGATATGGTGAACAGACATGTTTATATGGGAACCGGAAAAGCTCCAGAGGGTATGATAGACATCCATGATGGTCTTTACGGTTTTCTTAACCAAACAGACTTCATTCTTTGGTCACTCAAGAATGATCGTTCATCAAGAAGGATCGTAGCATCTATGTTTGATCCTGAAACCAATGGACTAAAACCTCTTCAAGAATGTGCGTTTCAGGTAAATTTATCTGTTAAAGGAGATGAGTTGTATATGACGCTTTATCAGCGCAGCCAGGATGCTATTGTTGCCGGCCTATGGAATGTAGCACAGTACGCTGCACTTATGATGATGTTCGCTCACGACGCAGGCCTGAAGCCGGCTATTTTTACGCACTTCATTCAAGATATGCACGTATATGACCGGCACGAAGAGCAGGCAAACGAGCTCCTCCGTCGCTCTCTCTTCGGACCGGTTCCGCAGGTTACTATCTCATCTCGTATGGAAGGGAAAGGGTTTTATGATTTTGTAGCTGATGATTTTGAGGTATGGAATTATGAACCGAATGAGCAAATAAAATTTGAGATTGCGAAATGAAAATAAGCATAGATAGAAGAGCCAAAATGATTCCTATTATGGAAATCAGTGCCGGCGATGAAGTTAATATCGGAGGCTTTGATTATATTGTTGAAAGCATAACTCCATGTAGGAAAGGATCTTATTCAGATGCGTATGGAATTAGGTTGGTCATATCTTCTTATAAGCATGGCCAACTTGTAAGGAAAGTAGATAGTGTTTTTTCTATCGATTCTATTTTAGTATTTCTCCCTAAAGGAGATTCTGTTGTAGTAGAGTGCTCTTATAGAGAACTTGAAGAATATTTCCCTAAAATATAGTACAATGACAGGCGAAGAAAAATGTAACCGATGCGAGCAGTTTGGACCGAACGGTCTCACTGACTATCCATGTAAAAGGATTCCATCAAGGAACTGTCCTTGGTTTATTAAAATATCGGATAAGAAATATAAGAAGATTCTTGCCGATAGGGTGAAAAGAATTAAGGAGAATGAGAAACTTAAGCAAGAGATGATGAAAGATCAGGATCTTGTTGAAGAAGTGAAACAAAACACGAAAAGATTAATGCAATGAAAAAGAAAAATATAAAACCAGAAGAAGTGGAAGTCGTTATTCCTAAAGAAGTAGAAGCTATTAACATATGTGGAGATATCGATAGTTTTATAAAACACATTATATATGTCAGCTTGGATAAGGTAAGTAGTGATAGGGCGTTTGTCAATAACGATATTCTGTATATGGTTACATACGCCTCTATAAAAGGTAAAAATATACCTGTTGGTGTATTAGCAAAACAAAAAGAAGCTGAAACAGAAGATATTGCTATGCCGTTTGAGGATATTGGAAGGGATGTAAATGTAGTGTATCCTATTGAAATAGGAAAGAAGTTTAAAGGATTTTACATTCTTAGTAATGGTGCTGTGGCTATCGATTATGAACTTACAGACAATGGAGGTTTTGAAAATGATGATAGTATTGGTAAAATCGACATGAATCTAAATTGATACATTATGGTATTATATATAGCAGCAGATCCGGGAAAAGATGGAGCCATAGCCTGCATCGATCAGGACAGTAAACTAATATCAAGAATCTCCACTCCAAGAATATCAGCTTCAGGACCAGTAGACTTGACTAAAGAATATGTTTTTTGCCGGGATACGATCGTAGAAAACAATCCTGATAGGGTAGTATTTGTCATAGAGGACGTACACGCACTGTACGGGGTCAGCACGTCCTCTACAGCCTCCCTCATGGAGAACAAAGGCCAACTGCATGGGCTGTTCCTCTCCCTCTGCATGGCATTTACGGACATAAGTTGCTCCGTTAATTTCATAGCCCCTAAAACATGGCAGAAATTGGTTTGGACGCATTCTGATAAGGTCATGGAAGCCAGTAAGGTAAATACTAAGAAAACGTCATTGGCTTGCGCTAAAAGGCTGTGGCCAAACGATACGTTCGTTAAAAACGAAAGATGTAAGACAGCCCATGACGGTATAGTTGATGCGATGCTTATAGCAGAAGCAGCAAGAAGAACCATTTAATCTATTTTAAATTATTTTAAATCTAATTAATTCGTAATTAGATTTTAAAATAATACATTTGCAGTGTTAGATAGTCATAATCGTAAGTTTTAAAAAAATGAAAGTAAGAGTTCCTGGCATACTAATGAATGAGAAACTTTCAAACATTTCAAAGATGTTTGATAAGGTTCTAAAGGATTGTGTCACATCGAATATAAAAATTACTTTATATTTTGATCATATCCGGATACAAGCCATGAACGAACGTATAACATATACGGATGATATTTTCGATGTGAATACTGATATTTCTTGTGACCATAAGTTTTCTCTTTTAGTAGATGCCGGGACTCTTATTTCGTTTTTTAAAAATCATAACCAGGATATAGAGATAGAGATTAAAAACGATTACAGTATCGTTTTTAAATACGATAGAGGATCTTTTTCTTCTACTTGGATTGAGGATAAGGCTTTCCCTGATTTCTTTTATCCTGTAGGTGACGGTATTCGTGTTATGAGCTCGTCTTTCATTCAGTCTATGAAAAGATCTTTTGCGTTTGTTGGATCGGATGAATTTAGACCGGCTATATGCTCGATTCTTCTTAATGTGAAGAAAGACTATATTGACATTGTTTCTACTGATATGTTCCGTCTGTTTATAAACAGGAAAGAGTATGCTAATGCAGTAGAAGAAAGGTCGATTATGCTAAGTGAGGTTGCGGCTTCCATCTTATACCGCTTTCTATATGATAAAGATACGGAGATCAGTATTTCCACAGATGGCGTTAGAACGTTCTTATGCTTTGATAATGTAATTATATCGGATATGAACGTAGAACAACAGTATCCTAACTACGAATACGTATGTAATAAATTCGAAAAATCTTCAAGGGTTAAGTTCGACAGGGATTTGCTTATATCTGTTCTTAATTCTATGACTTTAGTGGATAATGTTGTCAATGTTAAGGTAGATAAAGAAAACGGCATAACGGTAATGTCTGAGGATTTTGGAAATAGAAAAAAGATAATGGAATCAATGCCTTTTAATGCGCTTGAGGGCCCGTGTTTTAATTTTTCTATCGGTAAGGAAAATATACTGTCTTCCGTAAAATCACTTATAAAAGGAGATGTTGTTATGGATTGGTCTGATCAATATAAGATGATAAAGATGTTCAATCCTAAATACGAATCAACATACGTCTTAAATCAAACATTGTATAATCTATAAAAAAATAATAATATGGCTTTTAGAGAAAACAGAAGTTTTGGTACAACTTATTATTTGTATATTAATTCAGATGGTAACTTGTATGAAAAAAGTAACGAACCAAAAGAAGGTTTTGTTCAGCACATAAATCCTAATAGCGGTCAGCCGGCGGGATATTGGAAAGAGTATTATAATGGAGTAGTTGGGTACATCAACTACATCGGGTTAAAGTCAAGTACTTTCTCTAATGGAAATACTGTTACTAATTTCCTTATCGTATTAAAAGATTACGAGCTTAATGAAAACTATTGTATTTCCATACCTCTCGTCAATCAAAAAGGAAATATCAAGGGCTTTGTTAAGAGCTTCGTAAAATACTACGAAAACATCGATTTTAGTCGTGAAATTTATTTCAATGTCTTTAAGAAGAAGAAAGATGACGAGTTTGGATCTTCGGAGCTTATTATCGCATATGCCGGAGTAGACGGAGAAAACGATCAGCTTGTTGAACGTTTTTATAAAAAAGGCGTAAATGGTTGGCCTGACCCTGTTGAATTTACAGGATTTGATGGCAAGAAAAGCCTCGATTATTCAGCTCAAAACAACTTTACTTATCAGAAGATTACTGAATATTCAAACAGGTTCAATGCTTCTATTAAAGACATCAGAGCCGGTATAATGGCTAAATTAGGTTTAGGAGGAAATACTCAGCAAGAGCCTACAGCTCCTCAGACTTATACCCAGCAGCCGGCCGAGCCTCAACAGGTTCAACAACCTCAGTCTGTTCCGAGTGCTATTCCGTATCAGAATTACCAACAACCTGCTCAACAGCCAGCACAGTATCAGGCACCGGCTTATACGCCACAGCCGACTGCTCAGCCTGCTGCACCTGCCCCGGCGCCTGCTACAAGGAGCACCAAGCCTCAGCATCAGACGCAGCCACAGCCGCAAGCACAGATGCCGAACTTCCCTCCTATGGAAGAAGAAGACCTTCCATTTTAATATAAACATCAGCCCAGGAGAATAACATCTCTTGGGCTTTTAAAGATTGTGTAGAATGACAGTAGAAATAGTTACAAGATTTCCCCTTATTAAGCTTCGTAGGAAAGTGACAGAAGAAAGGATTATGGCGAAGCATGGGGATAAATTATGTATGATCTACTCAGAAACCAGAGAAAAATATAAGCAAGGAGATGAGTGGGTCGATGATCCTAATGATGCAGACATAAGTACTTTTCGTGAGTGCTATGAATCAACGAAGGACATAAAAAAAGAAGGTATTGTTTATTGTACTATAAAAATATGATTATGGATAAGTTAGAAGATATTGAAAGACTTCTTTATGAAAAAGAAGATAATAAGAAGGATACTGTTTCTGAAAAGAACAACAAACATAAAAAAGAGGATAAGGTCGTTAATAAAATACCTGAATCGTATTTGACTCCAGGGTATCAGAAGACTGTTCAGGTAGGTATTAAGAAGCTGTATCCTGATGTCGTGGCACCTGAATACAAACATGATGGTGATGCCTGTTGTGATATTCGTGCATATAGAGTAGTGAAGATGATGAATGACATGGGAGTAGAAATAGATGTTCCTTCCGATTTTGAATCAATTACCTTATATCAAGGTTATTCTGTTAGAATCGGAACAGGATTCAAGTTGAATATACCAGAAGGTTGGTGTGTGAATGTGGAAGGAAGATCTGGATTCTCTTTTGACGAGGGAGTGGTAGTTACTAACGCTCCTGGCAAATGCGAATTTATCTACAAAGGAGAGTATATGGTTAATCTTACTAAAATCAATAAAAAACCGACCGTAATCCGCAAAAACGATCGAATAGCTCAGATGGAAATCGTTCCACAATACAAAATGGTATTGGAAGAAGTAACAGATATTGAGGTAGAAGACGGGAATGAACGTGGAGAAAAAGGTCTTGGTAGTTCTGGAGTTAAGTAATGTTTAAATATTTTGAAAATGAGCATGTTAGGTTTTACATTCATCACAGACAGCAAGCTGTCAATGTACAGGGAGAAAGCTATTAAATCCGAAAATCTTGCAAAAGAAATTGAGGAAATGCAGGATAAGGCTGATTTTTACAAGGAAAGGCTTTCAGAACTTAAGTCAGATATAGCTTCAAAGGATAAAGAGATTTTATCTATTGGCAAAGATCTTTCTGAGTCTAAGGAAAAGATTGACGCCTTGAAGGAAAATCAGAAAAAGCTGATAAAAAGCGTCAAGAAGAAAACGGAAGAACTTGATGCGGCCAAGGCTGATCTTGACAAAGCTAAGTCCGATCTTGATGAGGCTAATTACAAAATCAGCAACTTGGAAGAAAAGAAAAACAGTATCTCATCTGAATTAAAAAAGAAATCAAATGCATTGATTGAAGCCAGGATCAGAATCGGAGATTTGGAAAACGAGGTTTCGGTTGGGTCCAAAACAATACAAGAGTTAGAATCGAAGCTGAAATTAATGCAAGTAGAATTAAGAGGATACCAAATAGGTATAATCGGTAAAGACAAAAACGATTCCGCTGAGCCGGAATTGGATAAAGATGAGGAGTCAGATAAGGATGTGGCAGAACCAGAGAAGTCTGATGTTGTTCCTGAGACGGATGTGATTCGGGAAGAAGCCGGTGATATTGTGGAGCCCGAAAACGAAGCTGAACGAGTAAAAGACACTAAAAAGAAGAAGAAAAAAAAGAAGTAGGTATTTTAATCCTTTTTATATTTTAATGTTTGCCATATTATGGGTTAGTACTTAACTTTGCGTTGAGAGAGTTTTTAGGATAATTATTAGTTAATATTTAGCTGTTATATGCAGGCGTCTGTGAAGGCTCCTGCATATTTTTAAGGTCCTGTAGCTTAGTGGTGAAAGCAAGATGCTCATAACATCGAGATCGTGGGTTCAAATCCCTCCGGGACCACTGTCCAATGGTGTAGTGGTAGCACAACAGATTTTGGTTCTGTTAGCGGAAGTTCGATCCTTCCTTGGATAACGATTAAGTTTTTGTGGAAATGTTAATTATCTCAGTGTTTGCGGTGTGTGAACATAGCAAACATTAAATAGCCTGGTAGTTAAACGGATATAACAAAAGTTTCCTAAACTTTAGTTCCGGGTTCGACTCCCGGTTGGGCTACATAGCTTGTTGGATGAGTGGTTTAGTCAGGGATCTGCAAAATCTCGTAGGGCGGTTCGATTCCGCCACAAGCCTCTAAAAAGGTAAGATAATGAACTACCCAGAGCAACAAATGCTTAAGATCCTTAATATGGATCTGTTAAGTAATCCGATGTATGTTATTAACAATCTTCATATATATGATTGGGAATCTGACTTCCTGGCCATAACAAGATCATTGTACGCTTATGAAGTAGAGGTCAAGATGTCTAAACAAGATTTCTTTAACGACTTCAAAAAGGATAAAAAACATAAGGTTCTTAAAGACGGCATTATTAAAGTAGGTGGTGTCATAAGCTATCCTCCAAACTATTTCTACTACGCCTGTCCGCCTAATATGATTGACGTAAGTGAAGTTCCGTCTTATGCCGGGCTGATTTATGTCGATGTTAGTAAAAATAGGAAGAACATCGTTAAGGTCGCACCTTTAATTCATAGACAGAAGTTTGATGTAGTGGGTAGGAAACTGGTGGATAAGTTTTACTACAATATGCTTACTTGGAAGAAAAGAGCTATTTCAAACGTGTATGCTGACCCGGCCAAGGAAAGAGAGAAAGGCGTGCGTGCCGGAGCTGAGGCTGTGAGGAAGTCGGCCTGGGATGCGTTCAGGGCGCAGTGCCCGCACATTGCTTTCCCCTATGGAAAAGAATTTCCGATGTGTGACGATCACGAACAAGATCATCCCATGAGAGACTGCATACTTCAGTGTGAAAAAGGTAGAATATTTAAAAACGTATTAAAATGAGCACCCCACGTGAATTAAGCAGGATAGCTAATAGGATAGCCGGTAAGATGACTGATGATGGATGGGGCAGCCCCGGTAGGAAGAATCTTGTCTCCGATAAGAAGGTCATGGAATTAATAGATTTGATCTTTAATGAAATATGGAGGGAATTAGATGACGGTAAAAGAGTCCATATCAGGAAACAGATGATTTTCAAAAAGATTTTTGTCAGTAGGCAAAAAGATAAATACTACATACAATGCATAGAAAAAAGGGACGCCAAATAGACGCCCCTTTTCTTTTTCTGTAAGTAATTGTTATTTCATTACTTTCCTTACCAACTTAGAAACAGCTTGCGTGATAGCCCACTTGATGTTAGCATTAACATTGATAGTCTGAGGAGTACCGTTTGCATTCAAGTTAATTACCTCCTTGTCTATTTCCAAGAACGGATCACCTGCTGTCTGGGTAATAACCGTATTAGCTGTCTGACCACCAGCGGCCGTAACCTTAAGAGTATTTACCAGATCGTTTATATTAGTGTTCGCTGCAATACCGGAGAATACGATACTGAAAGCAAAGCCCCCTGTTGCACCAGGGTCGTCGGTAATAACAGCACCGTTGTTGGTAGCTTTGCCTGCTGCCTGATAGGAGGCTGGTATTTCCAGCATCAGAGGATGAGACTTGTCTGGAGTTAAGGAGAACGTTAATTTAGTTGAGTTACTTGTACCGTTGATTGTTACAGTACCACCTTCTTTCCCTACAGATGCAGTAGGATCTATTTTTACGAACTCAGCTACCGGAGCTTGGTTTATGGTAGCACTTTTCTTAACACCGCCTGATACGGCACCAAATTCTACTCGTAACGTACGCTGTACACGACCTTCGTATTTTTCACCTGATACGGTAACCGCCTGATCACCGTCACCTGATCCCGGATTGAAGGTTACAAAACCTATTTTCATTTCTGCCATGACATTTATTTTTAATTGATTAAGATACCGACAAATATATGATTATTTTTATTATCTTGTGTCATTGATTTATTTTTATTAAATACGTAGTGCTATGGGTTTTTTATCATATTTTAATCCTATTTATTTCTTTGCTGATTATTTATTATGTATGTTTGCAACATCAATATAAAACATTATAACCATGAAAGTAGATTTTTTTAACAGTAAGGATTTTTTAGGATCTAAAACTAAAGAAAGCAAGATCCGGAAGTTGTCAATCAGCAAAAGTAAGATAATGACTATCTCTGTAGATAATTTGAATTGGATGGGGGTAACGGATGCGGTTGTTATCGGCTTAGAAGAAGGGAAGGCATTTGAAGGAGTTGAAAATACGGTCTTTTATCTGGCTGCTTCTGATGTTGAAGACGAGAGATCGTTTAAGGTGAATAACCTTGGTGTAAAATACAAGAGGGTTTACTTAAAAGACCTGCTCGATTATCTTGGATGGGATATAGGAGAAAATTCTTATGCTGTGTATGATATTATAAAAGAAGACAGTAATCTATTCCGTCTTCAGCTTAGGGTAATAAAAAAGAGTAGGAGTGAAAAATTATGAACGATGTAGATATCAAAAACAAAAGAATACTGCTATTCGATTTTGACGGGACGTTGGTCGAAATCGCATCTGGAGGTCTTTATGCAAAAGATCTTACTGATATGAAGATTAAGCAAGATGTCGTGAATAGGGCACTTGATCTTATGGAGCAAAATGGCGTTAAGTACTTTGGTATAATAAGCAACCAATGCGATGTGGGTGTCGGGTTTGTTTCCGATGAAGATATTGATGCGAAGATAAATTATGTCCTTAGATGCGTTCATGATCTTGCAGTGAAAAGAGGCATAAGAGACGTAGTGTATGGTCATTATGAGTGTTTTTCAATTGATGAACATGATCCGATGATGAAGCCTAATCCTGGTATGGTGTATAAGGCACTTGGTGCTTGCAGGTTGATGATGGATAGCGTAACATATGAAGATATTATGAAAATGACGCTGATGGTAGGAAACGCCAGTGGTCTGCCAGAGCAGTTATGTGATTCGGATAAGGTATGTGCTGAGAAGGCCGGCGTTGAATATATGGATGTTATCACGTTTGTTGGTAAAGATCTTGATTTGAATTATGTGTTGTCCAAAGAACATACAAGTGAAGGAATAGTTATTCTCAACAACGATCATATATATATCCTTGAAAATCCTTATGGCGTTGGTCTTAATATAAAAATCACTTTAAAAGATTTTTATAAGATTGAAACCGATGATGGAAAAACTGCAACCGTAGATGATGTGCTGAATATAAGGATTGATAAAGATCAGAATTTTAATTCATATAGTGATGTTATAAAAATAGAAACATTAAAAGACGGTAGTATCAAATATACAAGCTTATATCATGAAAGTAAAGAAAACAGCGATAGTTTATCATAAATCGGATTTAGATGGCGTTGTGTCGGCAGCCATCGCAACTATGTATGAACACGGTAAAAACAAGGATGTTATTTATATCCCGTATTCGTATGAAGATGATGTAAAGAAAGTTATTGATAAAGTAGATGAATGTGGGGTTGTTTACGTTCTTGACGTGTCTTTCGGAGCCGATTCTAAAACGATTTTCAAGAAATGGCTTGATGAAGGAAAGAGCCTGATGTGGATAGATCATCACAAGGGAATTATCGAAGATAGTAAAACATGGGGGTTCGTAGTTCCAGGGTTGAGGAGAGTCGGTACCGGTGCGTGCGCACTGGCCTCGGACCTGCTGATGGGGAAGGTGCCGGCGATAGTCAGGTGCTTATCAGACTACGATGTGTGGAATAAAGAATCCGGTTTAGGCTGGGATACGGTAGTAGCCGTCCAGTATGCCTTGAGATCAAAAATAAGACTCAATGTGTTAATAGCATTGTCGTATTTGTATGACCATTTTAAAGAAGATATGAAGGACAATGAAATTGATCTTATTTTTTATGATCTCGCTAAAGAAGGACGTGCTATAATTAACTACATGGCCGGCAAAAACGAACAAGAGGTAAGTGCGTGCTCGTTCGAAGCTTACGTAGACGAGGTTAAGGTCGTGGCGATGAATACTACAGAATTTAGTTCCAAAGTATTTGATTCTCTTACACGAGACTGGTTAGACGGTAGAAAAATTAAAGCCCTGATGCCATTTTGTATCATGCCAGGTGGTAAAGTCCGGTTCTCTCTTTATGAATGCGTGGAAGACAGCGTAGATTGCTGTGAGGTAAGTAAGAGATTCGGTGGTGGAGGACATGCTGGTGCTGCTGGATTTGTTATAGATGTATCAAGTGACCAGTTTAAGGACTTCCTTGAAAACCATAAACTTACTTCAATTAAATAAATTAATAAGGTCGTGTTTTAAATAGGATTGGTTTCTATCAATCCTATTTTCTTGTTGTGTGTGAGGTGGGTGGGTGATGGGAGATATGAAAGATGTTTATGTAATGAGGGATATGAAAGATGTTTATGTGATGGGAGATATGAAAGATGTTTATGTAATGAGGGATATGAACTGTCTCTTATACACATCTCCGAGCCCACG
>ENA-UADI01000363-UADI01000363.1-human-gut-metagenome-genome-assembly--contig:-NODE-363-length-14717-cov-5.207884_pt1 | contig 14717 bp, 13 predicted proteins | sample MGYA00244261_ERZ654257 | MGnify/ENA primary metagenome ERZ654257 (study PRJEB26926, sample SAMN06165243) | human gut metagenome | biome: ENVO:00009003; feature: ENVO:2100002; material: ENVO:00002003...
GCGGAGGCGACAGCATGAGCGAACGCTATGTTATTGAAGTGGACGGATTGAAAAAATATTTTCCGCTGCGCGACGGCCTGTTTGGCCAGCAGACCGGCGAGCTTCGCGCGGTGGACGGCGTCAGCTTTAACATCCGTCCGGGCACCATTTTTGGCCTGGTGGGCGAGTCCGGCAGCGGTAAAACCACCGTCGGCCGGACCCTGCTTGGCCTGTACGAGAAGAGCGCCGGCAGCGTGAAATTTCACGGTCAGGAGCTGGCCGATCTGACCGCGCCTGCCCTGCTCGCTATCCGGCCCAGGATGCAGCTGGTGTTTCAGGACCCCTATAGCTCGCTGAACCCGCGGCTGCGTATTGGCGACGCGATTGGCGAAGCCATGCTGGAGCACAAACTGTGCGCCCGCAATGAGCTATATGACCGGGTGATCGACGTGATGAAGATCTGCGGCCTGGCGCCGGAACACTATGCCCGCTTCCCGCATCAGTTCTCCGGCGGCCAGCGTCAGCGGATCGGTATTGCCCGGGCGCTGATCCTCAACCCGGATTTTATCGTCGCCGATGAACCCATCTCGGCCCTTGATGTGTCGATTCAGGCGCAGATCATCAATTTGTTTTCCGACCTGCGCGACAACCGCGGCGTCACGTTTCTGTTTATCTCCCACGACCTCGGGGTGGTGGAGCATTTATGTGACGATGTGGCGGTGATGTATCTCGGGCAACTGGTGGAAAGCGCCAGCCGCGATGCGCTGTTCAGCCGCCCCCTCCATCCCTACACCCGCGCCCTGCTGGCTGCGGTGCCGACCCTCGACCCGCACAGCGAACCGCAGGCGCTGGTGCAAGGCGAGATCCCGGATCCGGCCAATCCCCCCGCCGGCTGCCGCTTTTCATCCCGCTGCTCGCTGGCCAGCGAACGTTGCCGCAGAGAGCCTCCGGCGCTGCGCGAGGTGGCCCCGGGCCATCGGGTCGCCTGTCATTGGGTCGCATCCTGAGCGCGGTCAATGGGGTTATTTATTTCTAAACAACCGACCGATTGTGCGCGGCAGCGCCAGGATTTACTATCCGCCCCGTCTTGTGAGACGCGCGATAAATGAAGCGGAACATCTTTGTACTCTTTTGCCCAATGGCTTCGGGAATTTTTTCTCCACGCCCGGGAGCGATCCTCCCGGCAAGATATTTAGCGGGGCGCGGTCGCCCGTCTGTCAAAACGCAGCAATGGAATTGCTCGTCCGCGTCCCGCTACCCTTTTCCCGCCGCTAATTAAATAAGGGCAAAAAAATAAGACAACATGAGATTGCCTGGGGTATAGCTTTATCTTATTTTTTAAGCGTGTACTCCCTGTTAAGGTATCAACATCATGCTTAAGCGTCGCACTCTCAAAACAGCACTGGCGGCGGTTATTTCCCTTGCCGTCATGGCCGCGCCAGCGTATGCCAACCCGGGTAATGGCAATGGCAACGGCGGTGGGAATCACGGGAACAGTGGTAACCATGGCAATAGCGGCAATCATGGTAACAACGGTAACAGTGGCGACCATGGCAATAAAGGGCAAAATAAAGGCCAGTCCACTGAAGATCACGGCAAACGGAAAAACTACGGCAAGCCCGACCACGTCGACAGCGATATTAGCTTCTCACGGGCGCGCTCCCTTGCCGTGAACTACGGTCTGGTCGGCTATCAGGCGCTGCCGCCGGGTATCGCCAAAAATGTCGCCCGCGGCAAACCACTCCCTCCGGGGATCGCCAAAAAGACCCTGCCAGCTTCTATGATTAACGACCTGCCCTATTATCCGGGCTATGAATGGCGGGCGGTCGGCGATGATCTGGTGCTGGTGGCCCTGAGCACCGCGATCGTCACCGCCGTGATTAACGGTGTGTTTGACTAAATCATCTGCTTATTGAAAAGCCTCGCCTCGGCGAGGCTTTTTTGTGCCTGATGCCGGTGAGTGACGGCTCACCGGCATAACCAGTATGATAACGGTTCAACCAACCCGGGACCGACTATGGACAAAGACACAGTAGTAACGCTGTTGAAATACAAGCGCTGGATTGACCTTGCCACCTTACAGGCGATCCGCGCGATTGACGGAACGGTACATGGCGAAAAGCGTCACCTGACCATCAGGCTGATGAACCATATCCATGTCGTTGATATGATTTTCCGGGCGAACCTGCGCGGCAGGCCGCACGGCTACACCGCGCTGAATACCCCTGAGACGCCAACCGTTGATGAGCTGGAAACGGCCATGACCGCCTGTACGGACGAATACATTCAGTACGTCAGCGCCATGACCCCCGCCGATTTCCACGAACGTATCGCCTTCAAATTTGTCGACGGCGGCGACGGCAATATGACCGCGATGGAGATGCTGAACCACATGCTCTTTCACGGCGCCTATCACCGCGGCGCGGTGGGCTGGATGATTGGCGAATGCGGCGGCGTGCCGCCGAAAGAGGTGCTGACCGTTTTCCTGCGCGACCATCATTCCTGACCGAGCGAAACCATTCACCGTCGATTACGCGGAGAATCAGCAGGAGCTCTGCCTGATGTCGAGTATGGGTTTTCTGGTACAGGGCGCTAAGGTGGGTTCCGATCGTGGCGATAGATACGCCCAGATGTAAGGCTATCAAGGGGGTTCAGGATCCACTGTCGCGGGTTTGGATAGCGCCCCCCTTCCGGCATAACGTCAGCCAGATCATCAGGGCGCACAGCAGGGTGACGACCGCCAACCCGCTAAACAGTAGTGTATAAGCAGAGTCATAGCTCTCGCGCAGCACCCGGAGGGAAAAATCAGGCAAAAGCGCAGCCGCCTGCGGCATATTGCCGGCCCCCAGCCAGCCTGCGGCGCGGTCAATCACCTCAGGCGCATACCCGTGAACGCGACTCTGCAGGGTCAGGGTATTGCTTGCCGTTAATACCGCGGAGACGACCGCCAGGGCGATCCCCTCGCCAGCAACGCGTACGGTGTTGAACAGGCCTGCCGCCATACCGGCTTTGGCGACCGGCACAGCGGATATCGCCAGGCCATCCATCAGTCCCCAGGGAAGCGCCGCCCCCGCCCCACAGAGGATCAGCGCCAGCACCAGTTGCGGGAGGTGGTTACTGTGAAAAGCATCGCCCAGCAACAACAACCCGACGGAGCCCATCATCAGTCCCGCCGTGGACACCTGCCCCGGTGAAAACCAGCGGGTGAGCAGGGCCGCAACGGATGGGAAAACCAGCATCGGCGTGGTCAGCGCCATCAGATACAGTGCGCTCTGCGACTCACTCATCCCCTCTCCGCTCATAAAATGCAGTGGAACAATAATCAGCAGGACCACGTAGCAACAGCAGGTGGCGACAGGCAACAACAGTACGCCGACAAAACGCGGATGACGCAGCAGGGAGAGTTCCAGCACCGGGTTGTTCACCCTCCGGCAGCGTACGACAAACGCCACGAACAGCCCCCCCGACGCGATGAGCAAGGCCAGCGTGGTCAGGGATAAAAAACCGCGGGCCGGAATAACCATAAGCGATGCAGTAAACAGCATCAGGGCCAGCGTAAACAGGGTTAAGCCGAGGTTGTCGGGTGTCCGCGGCTCGCTTTTTTCTGTCGCAGGCAGATACGCCAGACCGATAAGCAGAACTATCGCCGAGAGCAGCGCAAACAGGGCGTATACGCCGCGCCAACCCACCGCGTCGATCATGAAGCCGATCAGCAGCGGACCGAACGCCAGGCCAATGCCGAACACCGTGCCCAGGATGCTGAATGCCCTGGTCCGCTGGGCGCCATCATACAGCTGGGCCAGCGCCGCACTGCCGCTGGCTAAAATCATCGCCGCGGCCAGGCCCTGCAGCGCCCTCAACACGCCTGACAGGAAGAGATTGTGCGTCAGACAAAACAGCAGGCTGCTCAGGCACAACAGCGCGGCGCCGGCGATAAAAATACGTTTTCTGTCGATGGCATCCGCCGTCACCCCTGCGGCCAGCAAAAAGCTGCCGAAGGTCAACATAAAGCCATTGGTCAGCCACGACAGCGCAGCGGGAGAGCCGCCCAGCGACTGCTGTATCGCGGGGGTGGTCATGACGCCGCCGGTAAAACTTAACGGCAGCAGCAAGGCCGCCATAAAGACAGAAAGCGCGGCCAGGGCGCTGGCGTATCGGGAAGGTGTTCTGGCGGTGAGTAACATCGGGCGGCCCTCATCAGTCGGCAAGGAATGAATAAACTGTCGCCATCCTATTGCGGATGTTAATGCCGATAAATAGACTGAAAATATCTTCTTAAGAGACATAAGGTTTATAATCGATGGACAGCCTCACCTCGCTGACGTCCTTTGTCCGCACCGCCGAAACGCTAAGCTTTGTTCAGGCCGCCAGGCTGCTGGGCATATCTGCCTCGGCGGTGGGTAAGAATGTCGCCCGGCTGGAGCATAAACTGGGGGTCCGGCTGTTCAACCGCAGCACCAGAAACGTCAGCCTGACGGCGGAGGGGGCCGCATTTCTGACCCGCTGTCAGAGTATCCTGGAGCAGATCCAGGAGGCCGAGTCAGAGCTGACCAGCAGTCTCTCACAGCCCACCGGCAAACTGAGGATTTCACTGCCCGTCATTGGCTACCGCCTGTTGCTCCCCGCCCTCACCGCCTTTAGCCGTCTTTATCCGCAGGTTGAACTGGATCTCGACTTTAGCGACCGGCTGGTCAATCTGATCGATGAGGGAGTTGATGTCGCTATCCGCAGCGGTGAATTAGCGGACTCCCGCTTGATCGCCAGAAAGCTGGGAGGCTTTCGTTTTGTGCTCTGCGCCAGCCCGGCCTATCTGGCGGAATACGGCGCCCCCGACTCGCCAGCGGAATTGGCGGCGCACAAGTGCATTTTTTTCCGCTTCCCCGCGACGGGGCTGATCCAGCCCTGGGAACTGCGCGGTATGCGACTGACGGGAGATTTCAGGGCCGCTGCCGTGATGACGGTCAATAACATTGAGGCCGCCATTCGCTTAAGCGCGGCGGGGATGGGCATCGCTTATGTGCCTGATTTTGTCGTGCGCGAGGCCATGGATGAGGGACGGCTGCAGGAGGTGTTGCCCGGCTGTTGCGTGAAGGAAGGGCATTTCTCGGTCCTGTGGCCCGCCAGCCGCTATCTGTCATCGCGAATACGTTGCTTCATCGATTTTATGGCTGCGGCAGAGATACCCTTGTCACCCGCATCGGCGCCCCCACCCCTTGTATCTAACAATTTGAGGTGATGAGCTACCCCCACTGAAGCAGAGTGTGCCACCCCCTTCCCTTCAGGTCAGAAAAGTCTGCACCGCTGAATCCTGATCTGCAGCGTATGGCCCTCCGCTTCACCTTTCACACCAGTTCATCTGGGTGAACGGTTAGTGGGTTTGAGGTTTACTCAACCACTACAACGATTTTGCCAACCTGTCCATTTGCTTCCATATAGCGCTGTGCATCCGCAATATCCTCAAGCGGAAATGTTTTATCAATGACAGGTTTCAGTTTGCCGGAACGTAACCCTTCGGTGACGAAGGATTTTGCGCGTGCCATTTTTTCAGGGTCCGTCGTAATTTCAAACAGCTCATATCCACGCAGCGTGAGATGCTTACCGAGAATATCAAAGACAGGCACAAGCAGGTCGCGGCTGTCTAGCGCGCCGTACTGGAAGAACATCCCTTGCGGTGCCATCACCTGGGTCAGTTTTGCCACGTCCGGCCCACCGACAGGATCAAAAACAATATGGGCGCCCATGCCATCTGTCGCATGATTGATTTCCGCAACCATATCCTGCTCAGCGCTAGCGATAACAGTGGCGGCACCCGCTTTAAGAAGCATGTCTCTTTTTTCGGCAGTTCGGGTAAGCGCAATGGGTTTAGCACCCAGCATGTTAGCAATCTGTATGGCAGCCAGTCCTACGCTGCTTGATGCTGCGCGGATCACAACATTCTGCCCAGCCTGAAGGTTGCCATATTCAACCAGCGCGCCATATGCAGTGACATACATCATCCAGCTTGCAGCGGCTTCCTCAAAGGAAAGATTTTCAGGATGCTTCACAACAGCGTGCACAGGTGCATTGACCAGTTCGCCGTACATGCCGTATTCATTAAACATAAACGAAGGGATTACGCTGACCAGATCGCCAGTGGTAAACGCCTCAACATTCTCACCTACGGCCTGCACAACGCCAGCCGCTTCATAACCAAGACGTGCCGGAAATTCCGGCTCAATAACATATTGGCCGTTGCGGTACATGATTTCTGCACGATTAAGACCGATAGCATGTACGCGAATCTGAACTTCACCCGCTGCTGGTGCGGGCACCTCCATATCGACAATTTCCAAAACTTCCGGACCACCGGTGCGGTTAAAGGTAACAACTTTAGACATATTCAGCTCTCGTCAGTTATCAGCACATCTTTCGAATATTGTTGAAGACATGCCCGGTTCATTTACTGACAATCTACGCTGCTATAAACGTACCAAAAATAGCTGACAGGGAACTTCAGTATTAATTATCTGTTAACAATCCATTGGTTTCAGCGGTTCTGCATGGTCAGAACCTCACTGAACCAGTCGATAAAGACCCGTACTTTGGGCGAAAGGTAGCGCCTGTCCGGATACAGCACCGACACGGGCTTAGACACAGAAGGGTATTGCGTCAGAATCTCTTCAAGAGCGCCGGAAGCAATATGTGGAGCAAGGGCGTTAAAGGTGGCCTGGATTATGCCGAGGCCCGCCAGTCCACAGGAGAGCAGAATATCTGAATTATCAACCAGCATGCTGCCTACGGGACGCAACGAAACAATCTTCCCGTCCTTAGTAAATTTCCATTCCATCACATCACGACTGTGGTCGCTGAAAAAGTTTATTGCCCGATGCTGATCCAGATCCGCAAGTGTTTCCGGTCGTCCATATTGTTGCAAGTAAGACGGGGCTGCACAGGTGACCATCCTGATGTCACCAAGACGTCTGGAAATAAAACTCGAATCCTGAAGCTCACCCAGGCGGACAAGACAGTCCACACCTTCACTAATGAGATCGGTTTTTTTGTCCGATGAAACCAATATGACATCAATGTCAGGATACAGTGACTGGAAATGTTTGAGATTAGGGATCAGTATGGCGTGAGCCAGCGCCAGCGGGACATCAATCCTGAGCCGCCCCCGAGGTGGAAGGGTAGGTGAAAAGCTCGCCATCATGTCATTAACTTCAGACAATACAAGCCTGGCACGATGATAAAACGCCTCCCCTTCAGCCGTAACGCTCAACTTACGGGTAGTGCGATGGATGAGTTTTACGCCGAGGTCGTCCTCTATCTGCTGTATCGCTTTGCTCACGGTGGGACGATGAATCTGCAGAATGTCAGCGGCCCTTGTAAAGCTGCCCTGCTCAACAACCTGTACGAAAATATTAAGGTATTCAATCATGTTTGAATGCACGTGATCACCTGGCTTTAGTTAGGCTGTTCGTAGCTGGTATTGTAAAGTAAACAATTCCGATGGGCATCAAACTAAGGACTTGATGGCTTTCAAAATGTGCGCTCCTGGCTCGAAGCGGGCGTACTGGGTGAGTTTAAAGTCCGCTGTGAGCGAAGAGCGGATATTCAGACCGACTGATAGCTGATTTTGAGTTGCCAAAAAGAGCGCTCCTATTCAGTACAAAAAAGATGGTAATGTTTCATAAAATCTCTTAGACCTTGCAGGAATGGTTTTGAAATGAATGGATCTTGTTTGTGTGGAACAATTGAATTTGAACTTACTCATAAACCAGCAGTGTTTTATCGTTGTCATTGCTCGCTTTGCAGAAAGCAGAGCGGTGTGGGTTACAATCTCGCCACACTAGTCAAAGACAGTGAGTTTCGCTGGATTAAAGGGGAAAACTGCATTGCTTCATGGTCTAAGCCAACGGGGTACCGTACAGATTTTTGCAATGTATGTGGCTCAACTGTGCCTAACAGTCTGCGAGACGTACCTTATGTCTGGGTTCCTGTTGGTTTAATTGACGAACGTCTTGAAATGGAATGTGCAGGAGACTTCTGCACTGATGATGCAATGCCCTGGGATGAAACCCGCTCACCTAGTTGTCACGCTGGACCTGTCGAGTCGCTAGCCTCGCTTTTAAAGTACCTGAAACTCAATTCCTGAGCGTCAGCATTTGGCACAAAGCAGACGTTAAAACCTACAGCATCGGAAAGCTTCTGAATGCCGCGTCAGCGGCATGGAGGCGCCAGATAAGGTTACATGTGTCTGTGGAGTCAAATGGCGCCGAAAGCCCGGCGTAGCCGGTTACCAGCCTATAAATTCTGCCTCCGCCCTGCCCTGGTTAGCCTGAACCCACTAACAGCAATCAAGAAAGTTAAGGTAATCCCTTTAACCCCGGAGCGCTGGCTTTACGGCGTTTACGACATAAAGGGCGTGATTTCGAGGTCCTTAGTCGAGGTAGCTTGCTGCTGACGCTTAGGGGATATTCTTCAGTTATTTCAACGACACCAGGGAACTTAACACGGTAGCTGAAAAGCTCAGCGCCGGATATCCTGCCGCCCGGCCAGCGAAAGCCGGCGGCAGGTATACCTCTCAAGGCAGCATCTTACCCTTTGGCAAAATTGGCCTGGATCCGCTGCTGCAGATAATCCTCGGCGCTGATGGGCGGGTACTTCCTCTGCGGCCCGAGGATCTCGACATCTTTATTGGCCTGGCAGAAAAACGCCAGGCTGTAGCGCGGCCCCTGATATTCGTGGGGCAGCGGGTTTCTCACCCGGTGGAAGTTAGACGGCAGCTGGTCGTCGCTCCAGCGCATCAGCATATCGCCGATATTACAGGTGATCACCTCTTCCCGCGGCTCAATGCTGGTCCACTGCTGGCTTTCACGGTCTTTACCGGGACAAACCTGCAGGCCGCCCTGGCCGGGGCGCTGGAACAGCAGCGTCAGACAGTCAAAATCGGTGTGCGCGCCGGCCCGCCACATCCCCTGCTGCGACTGCTCGGTTGCATAGTAATGCAGCATGCGCAAGGTGCTCTGATAGGTGTCACGCTGCGGATCGTGCGCGGTGGTGAAAAACGATTCCGGAAAACCGAGCTTCAAAGCAAAGCAGGAGAGGATCTTCATCCCCAGCTGCCAGCACTGCGATTCAAACCCGAGCATCGTCTGCTGGAATGCTGGCAACTCCCGATCGCTGGGCCAGCGCCCGGCCATCAGAGGCCGGGTTATCTGATACGACTCTTTTTGATCCGGGGTGCGAGTCGACGGCCGAACCTGCGCTTTGCTTTCCCAGCCGGCGTTACCGGCCAGCGGATACTGGCGCTTCACCTCGTCGGGCAGGTCGAAAAACGCCTCGGTCATGCTGAACGCCTGGCGGATATCCGCCAGCGGAATACCGTGATGGCTGACCTGGAAGAAGCCAATCTCCACCGCCGCCTCCCACAGTTGTTCGGCAATGTCATTTTTTCTTGCGGCAAAGTTCGACAGGTCGATACAGCGCACTTCGCGGGCGAAGGTCTCTTCGCCCTCGGCGCCCATCAGCGCCTCTTTTTCCAGTTCCTGTAAGGCGTAGCGTTGATTCTGGGTGGTTGCGTTCATCGTCATTATCCTGTTATCAGTTACACAGCGGCGCGCTGTTGGAGGGTACGGACGGCCGCCAGCGCGTCGTGACGCATCGCGTCAAGGTCGAGACCGGGAATGGCGTCGTCTTCCACGATGGGGCGGCCATTGAGCAGTAGCGCCTTCAGCGCGGCGCGCCCACCGCAGGCCACCGGCCCAATGGCCATATCGTGCAGGCCGAAGTAGCGCGGATCGTCCAGCCGGTAAATGGCAAGGTCCGCCTGCATGCCGACCTGCAGGGTGCCGCTCTGCGCTAAGCCGAGGATCTGCGCCCCGCCGGCGCTGCCCCAGCGCACTACATCCTCCACCGTGGCCGCATCGGCCCCACCCTCAAAGGTGCCCCCGGCGTAGCGCGGCTGCGCCAGCATCCCCTTGCGCGCGCGCTGCAGCAGCCATGCGGCATGGGCTTCGCTTTGCATATCCGCCGCTTCATTCGAGGCGGCGCCGTCCACCCCCAGCGAGACCGGGACCCCGGCCTGCTCTAACGCCAGCAGATCGGCGATGCCGCTGCCCAGCCGGCCGTTGCTTTGCGGGCAGTGGGCGATGCCGGTTCCGGTACGGCCCAGCAGGGCAATCTCCTCCGGCAGCAGCTTCACCAGATGGGCAAACCACACGTCATTTCCCAGCCAGTCGTGTTCCGCGCAGAACTGCACCGGCGTCATGGCGAATTTCTGCCGCGCGGCGTCGAGATAATCGACGGTTTCCGATAAATGGCTGTGCAACCGGATCCCCAGCTGGCGGGCCAGCTTCGCCATCTCCCGCAGCTGGGCGCCCGGCGCGGAGTGCAGGACGGTAGTGGGCGCCATCACCACCCGGCGCAGAGACTCGGGTCGGGGGTCGTGATAGCGGCTGACCAGCCGTTCGACATCCGCCATATAGCCGTCGAAGGTTTCCGGACGCAGCGCCACCGGCAGATCCTGTTCCACCGCCCGGCCCTGGGTCGCCCCACCCCGGCACAGGACGATGCGCATCCCCAGCGCTTCCCCTTCGCTGAAGACAATCTCCGAGGTATCGAAAGGCATATCCGGCCAGTACAGGTAGTTGTGATCCGCCACGCTGGCGCAGCCCGAGCGCAGAAGCTCCACCAGGCCAATGCGCACCGCCAGACGAAAGGTATGTTCATCGAAAGCCGCGCGAAAGCGGTACGGCGTGGCGCTCAGCCAGGCCGTCAGGCTCTGGTTCAGCCCCTGCGGCTCGCCCTTCAGCAGCGACTGAAAAAGATGGTGGTGCGTGTTCACCCACGCCGGATAGATCACGCAGTCGCGGGCATCGATCTGTCGCTCTTCCGGCAGCGGCGTCAGGCTGCCGATGGCGGCAATCTTGCCGTCGCGGATGCGAATATCCGGCCCGGCCAGCCGCGCCGCCTCTCCGGGCAGACCGCTGAGGATGGCATGGGCATTTTTAATCATTAATGACATGGCGTCGCTCCTCAGGGTTTAACCTGCATGGCCTGAACAAATTCGGTGGTGTAGGCCTGTTTCCAGTCGGTGGCCGCCGCCAGCAGACCGGCGCTGACCATAAAGTCGCGGGTCTTCTGCCAGCGCGCGTCGGTCATCGTCCCCCAGCCCTGGCTGGCGGCATCCCCGCCGTCGATCAGGTGATGCTCACGGATCTGGGTCACGCCCCAGGCGAGCAGATCGTCGGTCATTTTCGGGTTGTCCTGCTTAATCAACGCATTGCCCGGCGCCGGATCCTTGAGATAGCTCACCCAGCCCTCCATTGAGGCGCGGACAAACTTCGCCATCGCCGCTTTACGCTCGGCGATGGTATCCGGGCGGGCGATAAGGATGCCGCCGTAGGGGGGATAGCCATGCTCGGAAAAGAGGAAGAAGTTCGCCTTCACTCCGGCCTTCTGCACCTGGAACACCTCGGAGCTGACATAGGCCTGCTGGGCGACAGCGTCATCGACGACAAAAGGTTGAATATTGAAGGTATAGGGGCGAACCTGCGCGTCGCTCAGCTGGTATTGCGCCTTCAGCCACGGCCACCACGTCGCCTGACCGGAGCTGGAGACCAGCAGGGTTTTGTCTTTCAGCCCCTGCAGGGAGGTGACATCGGCATGGGTCAGCAGCCCCTGGGGATCGTACTGAAAGGGCGCGGCAATGGCCTTTGCCTGGAAGCCGCGCTGAATGCCTTCCAGCAGCTGCAGGTCGTAACCGATGATCACATCGGCCCGCTTCGACAACAGCAACTGCATGCCGTTGACCTGCGGTCCGCCGGAGCGGATCTCGACGTCGAGACCGTATTTTTTGTACAGCCCGGTGGCCTGGGCCTGATAATACCCCCCCTGTTCCGCCTAGGCGTACCAGGAGGTCAGCAGAACGATTTTCTCCTCGGCCTGAACGGCCAGCGAGACACCGCCGAGGGCCATCAGGCCCAGCCAGCGTATGCCCCGGGGAAGGCGTGCGCCTGTTTTCATATCCCTCTCCTCTTTACGCCGGGAGGGGGAGCGAGCGAATGTGGCTCAGCCTCCCATCCCGGTCAACATTGAACCGCGACATGGTGACTGAGCAATGTCCCGTATGGATAACCCGTACTGACCGCTTCTACTCACACTCAGCTATACAAAAACAATGCCAGATTTTATCGCCCGCGAGCGGCCGCGAGAAATCGCCTGCGCCGCCGCCCTTGGGCATGCAACCTTTGATTCATGCCCACAAGAAACGCACCATAATGGTGCGCTAATGAATGATTTTAGTGCCTGCCCGACATTTCACAGCTGGCTGAAGAGCATCTCCAGCTGGTTCAGCATCATCGAGGCGGCAAGGGAAAGCTGGCGGGCGGGCGAGACGCACAGCGCCAGCGTGAAAGGCTTAAGCTGCGGATCGGTTAGCGGCACAAACGCCAGCTGGCCGGACTCGATCTCATCGAGAATATCCAGCCGACACAGGATGCCGATGCCCATCTGCTCTTTGATCAGGGTGCGGATCATGTGAATGTTATTCGATACCGCCACCTCCTTTACCTCGTTGCCGCTGATGTTCACCAGCGCCTCCACCGGCTCGCTGATCATCAATGGGGCGGACGGCAGGATAAACGGGTAGTCGAGGCACTGACTAAAGCGCACCGCGCTGCGGCTGGCCAGCGGATGGCCGGTGGGCACCACAATCCCCATATTCATCTCGGCAAACGCCCGGACCTGCAGTTCACGAGAGGTCTGGGGATTGAGCATGATGCCGAAATCCGCCTCGCCGGAGATCAGCGCCTGCTGGATGTGGATATTGTTGATGGTGGTCAATGTAAAAGAGATGTTGGGATAATGTTTATGCACCTCTTTGAGCATCGTCGAAAAGAAATGCCGGTTAATGGCATCGATGGTGGCGATGCGCACATGCCCCCGCCGCAACCCGCGCAGATCGTCCAGCTGCTCGCAGACCCGGGTAAAGTCCTTTTTCCAGTTATTGGCCGCGTGCAGGAGCAGCTCCCCGGCGGCGGTCAGCCTCAGCCCGGTGGGATGGCGCTCGAAGAGCGGCATCGCCAGCTCCTGTTCCACGCGCAAAATCTGACGATCGATGGAAGACGCCGACACATGCAGCGCCTCTGACGCTTTACGAAACGATCCCTGACGGGCCACTTCAGTGAAATAGAGCAGAAATCGGGAGAAGGCAAACATGGTTTGGGTGCTCTCTTTTTTGCAACGGGTTGTGCGAATCAAAGCTCTGGACGCAACAGTTTTATCACAATACCGTAGCATTCATAGCGGAGAAACGATCGTTTCACCCATTTTCTTGCACGCCGGACAGTTCACCGCGAAGGGGAGTTATCTCTTCGCCGCCCCTGGCCGCCCTGCAGACAGCGGAATGAGGGAGAGTAAACGGTAATGCACAGCCACGAACTTATTTCGGTCTCGGTCGGGGAAATACGCCCCAACGGACAGGGAAACCTATCCATAATTTTGCAGACGGCGGCCGGGGAAATATTACCGGCCTACTCCGCCGGGGCGCATATCGATATTATTATTCCCGGCGTCGGCCCGCGGCAGTATTCCCTGTGCGGCACGCCTGACCGCAGTAATACTTATGAAATTTGCGTCAGACTGACTGACACCTCCACCGGCGGCTCACGCTATTTGCACCAGCAGCTCAAAGCCGGCGATCGGCTCGCCATTTCGCCGCCGCGCAACCATTTTCCCCTGCCGCAGGCCGGGCGCTACCTGCTGTTTGCCGGCGGTATCGGCATCACGCCTTTGCTGGCGATGGCTGAAGCGATTGCCGCCAGAAAGGGGGCGCTGGAGCTGCATTATTATGTCGCCAGTTCGCGCCAGACGGCCTTCTCCCCGCGCCTGAACCAGCTGACTGCGAACGGCACGGTGGCCATTCACTGCAGCGAGGAAGGCGCGTCGTTTCGCCAGCGGGTCCCCGAATGCTTAACTGTGCCCCACCCTGATACCGTAGTAATAGCCTGCGGCCCGGAGGGTTTTATTCAGCGACTGCGGTCGGTCATGGAGGAATATCGCTGGTCGCCGTCGCAGTTCGTATTCGAGCGTTTTACTCCCGCGGCGGAAAATAATACTGCGGCGAAAAATGCGTTTTATATTGAGCTGGCCTCCAGCGGGCAGCGCCTGCAGGTGGCCGCGGATCAAACCATTGCTCAGGTATTACAGCACGCCGGGGTGGAGGTAATGCTCTCCTGCGAACAGGGAATGTGCGGCTCCTGTATTACCGGGGTCCTCGACGGGATCCCCGAGCACCGGGACAGCGTGCTGACGGCGGAAGAGAAAGCTGGCAACGACCAGATCACGCTCTGCTGTTCGCGGGCGAAATCGCCGGGTCTGGTTTTGGATCTGTGAGGAGACTGACGATGACGCTCCCCTCCTCTTGCGCGCCGCTCACCGGTATCAGCCGCGCCCGACTCCCGGCCTGGGCGCTGCCCGACGGCTGGCCGACGCAGGCCAACGGTGAACCGCTGCTGGCGGACCTGGCCTTTCGCGACGGCCGGATCGCCGCACTGACCCCAACCGACCAGCCGACTCCCGGCCTGTGGGACCTGGCGGGAGCCCTGACGCTCCCCGGCCTGGTGGAACCCCATGCCCATCTGGACAAGACATTCACCATTGAACGCTGCCGTCCGGCGCAGGCCGGGCTGCTGCCGGCAATCCACGCCATGCACGAGGATCGCCGACACTGGACCAGGGCGGATATTCAACGTCGG
>ENA-UADI01000364-UADI01000364.1-human-gut-metagenome-genome-assembly--contig:-NODE-364-length-14701-cov-9.244231_pt1 | contig 14701 bp, 10 predicted proteins | sample MGYA00244261_ERZ654257 | MGnify/ENA primary metagenome ERZ654257 (study PRJEB26926, sample SAMN06165243) | human gut metagenome | biome: ENVO:00009003; feature: ENVO:2100002; material: ENVO:00002003...
CGATCTCGTCAGCTGTAAGAGCAGCTCTTGGGATCTCGATCATTGTACCAACTTCGTACTCAAGCTCGATGCCTGCAGCTGCGATTTCAGCGTCAGCTGTTTCAACAACCATCTTCTTAACATACTTAAGTTCCTTAACCTCGCATACGAGCGGAATCATAATTTCAGGCTTAACTGTCCAATCCGGATGAGCCTTCTTAACATTGATAGCTGCACGGATAACAGCCTTTGTCTGCATCTTAGCAATTTCAGGATATGTTACTGCAAGACGGCAGCCACGGTGACCCATCATTGGGTTGAACTCGTGGAGTGAAGCAATGATAGCCTTGATTGCGTCAACGCTCTTGCCCTGAGCAGCAGCAAGCTTCTCAATGTCAGCTTCCTCTGTAGGAACGAACTCGTGGAGTGGCGGATCAAGGAATCTGATTGTAACCGGGTTACCCTCAAGAGCCTCATAAAGAGCCTCGAAGTCGCCCTGCTGGTAAGGAAGAATCTTATCAAGAGCAGCTTCTCTCTCTTCTACTGTATCAGAGCAGATCATCTCTCTGAATGCAGCGATTCTGTCCTCTTCAAAGAACATATGCTCTGTACGGCAAAGACCGATACCCTCGGCACCGAGCTCACGAGCCTTTTTAGCATCAGCAGGTGTATCAGCGTTTGTTCTTACTTTAAGCTTTCTGTACTTGTCAGCCCAGCTCATAATTCTGCCGAACTCGCCTGCGATAGTAGCGTCAACAGTTGGAATAACACCGTCATAGATGTTACCTGTTGAACCGTCGATTGAAATGTAGTCACCCTCGTGGAACTCTTTGCCTGCGAGTGTGAACTTCTTGTTAGCTTCGTCCATGTTGATGTCGCCGCAACCTGATACGCAGCAAGTACCCATACCACGAGCAACAACAGCAGCGTGTGATGTCATACCGCCACGAACTGTGAGGATACCCTGTGAAGCCTTCATACCTGTGATGTCCTCAGGTGAAGTCTCAAGACGAACGAGAACAACCTTCTCGCCCTTTGCGTTCCAAACCTCAGCATCTTCAGCTGTGAATACAACCTTACCGCAAGCAGCACCCGGTGAAGCACCAAGACCCTTGCCGATTGGTGTAGCAGCCTTAAGAGCAGCAGCATCAAACTGTGGGTGGAGAAGTGTGTCGAGGTTACGAGGGTCGATCATAGCAACTGCCTCTGCCTCTGTTCTCATGCCCTCGTCAACGAGGTCACAAGCAATCTTAAGAGCAGCCTGAGCTGTTCTCTTACCGTTTCTTGTCTGGAGCATATAGAGCTTCTTGTTCTCAACAGTGAACTCCATATCCTGCATATCTCTGTAGTGATCCTCAAGAGTTTTGCAAACAGTCTGGAACTGAGCAAATGCCTCAGGGAATGTTTCAGCCATCTGAGCGATTGGCATTGGTGTACGAACACCTGCAACTACGTCTTCGCCCTGTGCGTTTGTAAGGAACTCACCCATGAGCTTCTTTTCACCTGTAGCAGGATCTCTTGTAAATGCAACACCTGTACCGCAATCGTCACCCATATTACCGAATGCCATTGACTGTACGTTTACTGCAGTACCCCATGAATAAGGAATATCGTTATCACGACGATATACGTTAGCTCTTGGGTTATCCCATGAACGGAATACAGCCTTGATAGCGCCCATAAGCTGCTCCTTAGGATCGTCAGGGAAGTCAACGCCGATTTTAGCCTTGTACTCTGCCTTGAACTGTGAAGCAAGCTCCTTAAGATCGTCAGCGTCAAGCTCAACGTCCTGTGTAACGCCCTTCTTAGCCTTCATTTCGTCGATAAGCTCTTCAAAGTACTTCTTACCAACTTCCATAACTACATCAGAATACATCTGAATAAATCTTCTGTAGCAGTCCCAAGCCCAACGAGGGTTGTTGGACTTCTTTGCAATAACTTCAACAACTTCTTCGTTAAGACCGAGGTTGAGGATTGTATCCATCATACCTGGCATTGATGCTCTGGCACCTGAACGAACTGAAACGAGGAGCGGATTCTCTAAGTCACCGAACTTCTTGCCTGTGATCTCTTCCATCTTGCCGATGTACTCGTTGATCTGACCCTGAATTTCTTCGTTGATCTCTCTGCCGTCCTCATAGTACTGAGTACAAGCCTCTGTTGTAATTGTAAAGCCCTGTGGTACAGGAAGTCCTAAACTTGTCATTTCTGCAAGGTTAGCACCCTTACCGCCGAGAAGCTCACGCATGTTAGCATTACCTTCTGAGAAAAGGTATACCCATTTGTTTGCCATTTTGGTAATCCTCCTAAAAATAATAAATTATACGGCTGTGGCGAAAATTGTGTCAAAATTCGCCCGCTTGTATAAGCCTACACATAATTATAACAAAGTTTGTTCAAAATAGCTATAGATTTTTTAAAATTTTTTCCTATAAAATTCAATTTTATACTTCATCAATATTGTATAAATCGTTTAAATTTACCCTTAATGTTGTTTTTTTGTAAAATACTCTTGAAATTTGTATTTTTTATGCGATAATATTAATATGTCTTGTTGTGTGTGCATATTAAAGTAAACACACAAATTACAGAATACCAAGGAGATTACATATGAGTAATTGTGCGATTATTCTTGCGGGCGGCGAAGGCAAGCGTATGAAAAGCGACAAGCCGAAAACACTTTCGCTCGTACTCGGCAAGCCTATGCTTGAGTGGGTTATTTCTTCGCTTAAAAAGGCAGGCGTTAATGACATCTGCATTGTAAAGGGCTTTAAAAAAGAATGTATAGACGAATTTGTGTCAACACTTGATTTTAAGGTTGAAACGGTTTATCAGGCAGAGCGACTCGGTACAGGCCACGCAGTAATGATGGCTAAAGACTTTCTTGAAAGTCACAAAGGCGACAGCGTGGTGATTTTAAACGGCGACGCACCTTTTATGGACAGCAAAACCATTGAAAAGTCACTTGAACAGCACATAAATACTCAATCAAGTGCAACTGTAATTTCCGCAATGGTTGACGACCCTACAGGCTACGGCAGAATTGTCCGTGACGAAAACGGCGATGTAAAGTCAATCGTAGAACAGAAAGACGGCAGTGAAGAAATCCTTAAGATTAAGGAAGTAAATTCGGGCGGTTTCTGGTTTGACGCAGAAAAGCTTTTGTCTGTGCTCGGCAGAATTTCATCCGATAATAATGCAAAGGAATATTATTTGCCCGACGCATTAAAACTTTTGCTTTCGGACGGCTGTAAGGTAGGCGCTTATACCGCAGAGTGCAGCGACACAGTGCTCGGCGCAAATGATCCCGCACAGCTTGAGGAGCTTAACAATATTGCAAAAGACAGGGGATATACCTGTTAAGATAATAGTAGAATACAAACTATAGAGTAAAAAGGAGCGATTACAATGAATTTTCACGGAAAAGACATTAAAATCTTTACCGGAAGCTCAAATGTAAATGTAGCCAAAGGAATTGCAGGCAGCCTTGGAGTTCCGCTTGGTAAGAGCGAATGTACTCAGTTTTCTGACGGTGAAATAGCGGTTTCTCTTCAGGAATCTGTAAGAGGCAGCGATTGCTTTATCGTTCAGTCAACTTGCACTCCGGTAAATGACAATTTAATGGAAATGCTTATTATGATTGATGCCATGAAGCGTGCTTCCGCTGCAAGAATTACAGCAGTTATGCCTTACTTCGGCTATGCAAGACAGGACAGAAAAGCTAAGGCAAGAGATCCGATTTCGGCAAAACTTTGTGCTGACATCATCACATCAGCAGGTGCCGATCGTGTGCTTACAATGGATCTTCACGCAAACCAGATTCAGGGCTTCTTTAATATCCCTGTTGACCACCTCTATGGTTCTCCTATCCTTGCTAACTATATGAGAGAGAAAATCGGCGGAAACTTTGATGAATACATCGTTGTTTCTCCTGACCTCGGTTCGGTTACCCGTTCAAGAAACTTTGCGTCTAAGATTGGCACAGGTCTTGCTATTATTGATAAGAGAAGACCAAAGGCTAATGTTTGCGAAGTTATGAACATCATCGGTGACGCAAGAGGCAAAAAGGTTATCCTTGTTGACGATATGATTGACACAGCAGGCACACTTTGCAACGCAGCAAACGCTATAGTTGAAAAGGGCGGTGCTACTGAAGTTTATGCTTGTGCTACACACGCAGTTCTTTCAGGTCCTGCTATCGAGAGAATTAAGAACAGCGCAATCAAAGAGGTTGTTCTTCTTGATACAATCCCTGTACCACAGGAGAAGATGATTGACAAGTTCACAATTCTTCCTGTTGCTCCTACATTTGCAGAGGCTATCGCAAGAATTTACAATGACAAGCCGTTTACACCTGCATTTGGTTAATGAACCGAAAATTAAATAGCGATTATACAGGCGGGTTTCAAATAACCCGCCATTTCGCCGTTAAAAAGGTTTTGGGTTGTAACGACAAACAAACATTTATATATAAACACAAACCATAGTTTATTAGCAGTTATTCAGACTGCACGAGGTATAATAAGAAAATGAGTTTTTTTAATTTAACATTTAACAATAACGAAAATACAGAAATCGTTGATAAATTTATTGACGAATACGCTCAATGGCACAATACGGGAAAAACTCCCGATATGGGCTCTCTTGATGTAAACTACACTCTTGAACTTCAGAAAAAAAGACTTGATGAAAATAATGTCAGAAAAGAAGTTGTGTTTGATACAAAAGAAAGCTCGTTTAAGCAGGCGCTCAAGTGCTTTACCGTCACCGACAGAGGCGACTACAAAAGTGATGTTGCCTGTAAAGACTATAAGGTGACAGAAACCTTTTTTGTAAATAATAAAAAGAAAAAGAAAAGAAAGAATAAACGCAACTTTTATGCTACCATCACAAGACTTTTAAATCAAAATGCAGGCGGTGCGGTTGCGTGCCCAAACTGCGGCGCTATCAGTGATGTGCAGGACTTACTTACAGGCTGTAAAAGCTGCGGAACAAGATTTATTATTGACGACTTATTTCCTAAGGTTACAAACTTTTATCACATTAAAGACGAGGCAGACCTAATCAGAAAAATACTAAAGCCGTCAATGCTTATATGCGTTCTTGGTATGATAGCCACCGTTATGAGCTATTCTTTGATTTCTAATATTAATAACGGAAACATAGTGCAGGGCAGCGATGACTTTGTATTTCAGATTGTGCAGTGCGTAATTGTAGGATTGATTTATGGCGCTGTTTCGGGTTATATTTTGTGGGCGGCTTTTATACTCATATGGATGATGATTGGCGCAATAAAAAGCCTGTTTTTGCTCGGTCCTCATGTAAGGGCAAAAACTCAGCTGCCAAAGGTTATGCGACAGATTGACCCTAACTTTTCGTATGAGTTTTTCATAGGTAAGGTTATAAATCTTATGAAACTTATGATATTCAGCGATGACTACACCAACCTTGCGGCTTATGACGGCAAGCCTATGCAAAACACCTTTAAAGACATTGTGGATATTAGCTATGACGGTACGGTAAGGTATAATACGCTGAAAACAGACGGTAACTACTGCTATGTAGATATTACCGTATATACAACAGTAACAAAGGTTGACGGCGGTGCTCTCAAAAGTTCAAAGGAAAAATTCAGGGTTGTTGTTTGCAAAAATATACACGCAATAGCAAATGCAGGTTTTTCTATAAAGAATGTAAACTGTCGCAGTTGTGGCGGCAGTTTTGACGCTACAAGAGAACATAATTGCCCTTATTGCGGTAATCCTTACCACCTCGGCAATGACGATTGGGTTGTAATTGAATTTAATAAAGAATAATTTATATAAAGGAAGGTATTTATGTTTGGTAATAAAAAGAGCTTTGGCGGCGGTGTCGAGCTTTTGGTAGTAGGACTCGGAAACCCCGATAAAAAGTACGAAAACACCCGTCATAACGCAGGTTGGCTTGCGATTGACGCAATAGCCGAGAGTCTTGACTGCAAGGTAGACAGAGTAAAATTTAAAAGCTATGTCGGCGAATGTAATATAGCAGGCAGAAAGGCAATGCTTATGAAACCTACCACATATATGAACAACAGCGGTCAGGCAGTGGTAGAGGCGATGAATTTCTACAAAATTTCACCTGAAAATGTGATAGTATTATTTGACGATATATCCCTCGATGTCGGTAAAATGCGTATTCGCTCAAAGGGCAGTGACGGCGGACAGAGAGGAATGAAGAGTATTATATATTTAAGCGGCAGTGATAAGTTCCCACGAGTTAAAATAGGAATCGGCGCAAAGCCTACACCCGAGTGGGATTTAGCGGATTGGGTGCTTTCAAGATTTTCCGACGATGAACAGAAGAAACTTGCGCAGGTATTTGAAAATGCCGCAAAAGCCGTTGAACTTATGGCAGACGGAAAAATCGACAGAGCAATGAATTTGTTTAATTAACATTTTTATAAAACAATGTTAAAAAAATCGGTAATCATCCCAATTTTTGATAAATAAAAAGTGAACAAAAAATTAAAGCAAGATGAATTATGAAATTTTTAGTTGATGTTTTTAAAAACAGTGAGGTTTTTAACTCACTCGAAAAAGCTGTTGTGCGTGGCGGCAGTGTTTGCGCTACGGGACTTTCCGCCGTTCACAAGGCACATATTATCTATTCGCTGTGTTGCCGCAAGAGCGCCACAGCCTTTTGTGTTGCCTCCGACGAGCGAGAGGCGCAGACAATCTGCAATGACCTTGCAAGTATGGGTATGCGTGCTTATTTTTACCCCGAGCGTGATTTTAATTTCAGAGATATTCAGAGCGCCTCAAGAGAGTACGAACACGCAAGACTTAAGGTACTGCTCAAACTCATTGACGGCGAATGTGATGTAGTTGTCAGCTGTATTGATGCAGCGTCACAGTTCACAGTGCCAAAGGAATTTTTGAGGGATTGTGTTCTGACTTTAAAAGAAGGCCTTGAAATCAGTATAGAAAAAGCCGTACGAACACTTACCCTGCTCGGATACGAGCGTTTTGATGCGGTAGAGGGCAGCGGTCAGTTTTCTGTAAGAGGCGGTATTCTTGATTTCTTTATGCCTGATGCCGAAAATCCTGTTCGTGCGGAATTTTGGGGTGATGAAATCACCGACCTTTCTTTCTTTGATATTGATACACAGCGAAGAGGGGAAAAGGCAGGCGAAATCCGTCTTTCGCCGTCTGCGGAGGTAATTATTGAGGACAGAACGGTGCTTGCCGACAAAATAGAAAATCTTGCAAAAGGCGTGCGAGGCAAAAAAGCTCCGCAGGTTAAGGAAACACTGCTTTCGGAGGCGGACAGCATCAGGTCGGGTGCAATGCTTTCAAATACCGACAAGTTTATTCCGCTTTTATATGATAAAGCCGAAACCTTATTTGATTATCTCGACAGAGATACTTTGATTTTCACTTCGGAGTTTAACAATGTTTCAGAGCGTGGCAGAGCAATGGACTTCAGAAATGAAGAAACCGTAAAATCCGCCTTTGAGGATGGCATTCTTTGCAGAGGTCTTGACAAGTATTCACTCACTTTTGCGGAATGTGTTGATATTTTTACTTCTCACGGCATTGTTATGCTTGAGGGCTTTGTGCACGGTTCAACAACAATTCCGCTTAGAAAAATAGTATCGTTTTCTGCAAAACAGCTTTCTGTATGGAACGGTTCATACAAACAGCTTGAGGAGGACTTAAACGGTATGCTCACTGCAGAAAGCTGCGGTGTTGTGCTTGCGGGAACGGACAAGGCGGCAAAAAACCTTTGTGATTCGCTTAGAAATGACGGTATTCCCGCACAGTATGCCGATAAGTTGTCGGAAATAAAGAAAAACGCATTATTTGTATTGCCCGGTACTTTGAGCGCAGGCTTTGAATATCCGCTCGAAAAATTCTTTATTATCACACAGGGGCATATTTCGTATGTGCCGAAAAAGAAAGCAAGAAAGAAAATATCAAAGGACAGCCGGGAGGTTTACAGCCTTTCGGAGCTTTCGCAGGGCGATTATGTGGTACACAGCGTTCACGGTATAGGTATTTTCGGCGGTATCCGTAAAATTGATACCCACGGAATTGTAAAAGACTACATCAAGATTGAGTATGCAAAGGGCGATGTTCTTTATGTGCCCGTAACTCAACTTGATATGGTTGCAAAATATATCGGCCCGTCCGAAAACAGTCGTGTAAGGCTTAATAAGCTCGGCTCGCAGGATTGGCAGAAAGCAAAGTCAAGAGTAAAAGCATCTGTAAAGGACATTGCAAAGGAGCTTATTGCACTTTATTCCGCAAGAATGAAAGCAAAGGGCTATGCTTTTTCACAAGATAACGAATGGCAGCACGATTTTGAGGCTAAGTTTGAATACGAAGAAACTCCCGACCAGCTTAGGTGCTGTGAAGAAATCAAGACGGATATGCAGAAAACCTCACCGATGGACAGACTTTTGTGCGGTGATGTAGGTTTTGGCAAAACAGAGGTGGCACTGCGAGCGGCATTTAAGTGCGTTGCGGATTCAAAACAATGCGCATTGCTTTGCCCGACAACAATTCTTGCGTGGCAGCATTACCAGACTGTGTGCAAGCGCTTTGAGGGCTATCCGATAAGAATTGAATTGCTGTCACGATTCAGAACGGCAAAACAACAGAAAGAAACTATAGAAAAGCTCAAACGAGGCGAGGTGGATATGGTTGTAGGCACACACCGCCTTGTGCAAAAAGATGTGGAGTTCCGTGACCTCGGACTTGCAATCATTGACGAGGAACAGCGCTTTGGCGTGGCACAAAAGGAACGCTTTAAGGAGCTTTGCAAAAATGTAGATGTTCTTACTCTTTCGGCTACACCTATTCCAAGAACTCTCAATATGGCAATGAGCGGTTTAAGAGATATGAGTGTAATCGAGGAAGCGCCTCGAAACCGTCAGCCTGTACAGACTTATGTTCTTGAACATGACGATGCGGTAATTAACGAGGCTATCCGCAAGGAACTGAGAAGAGGCGGACAGGTTTTCTACCTGCATAACGATGTTGCGACTATTGAATCCTGTGCCTCAAGAATTCTTGAGGCTGTGCCCGAGGCAAAAATAGCCATAGGTCACGGCAAAATGAAAGAGCACGAACTTAGCGAAGTATGGCGAATGATGATTGAACAGGAAGTAAATGTATTAGTATGCACCACTATAATAGAAACGGGTGTTGACCTGCCGAACGCAAATACGCTAATTATAGAAAATGCGGACAGAATGGGACTTTCACAGCTGCATCAGCTAAGAGGACGAGTAGGCAGAAGCAACCGCAGAGCCTATGCTTATCTTACATTCCGCAAAAACAAAGTGCTTACAGAAATTCAGCAAAAGCGCCTTGCCGCTATCAGAGAATTTACCGAATTTGGCAGCGGATTTAAAATCGCAATGCGAGATCTTGAATTAAGAGGAGCAGGAAACATTATGGGTGCTCAACAGCACGGACATATGGAATCTGTCGGATACGATATGTATCTTAAGCTGTTGGGCGAGGCAGTAAGCGAAGAAAAGGGCGAAGCCGCACAGTCTGCCGACCTTGATTGTCTTATTGATATTTCGGTAAATGCGCACATTCCGGAGAGCTATGTAGAAAGCCTTACTCTCCGACTTGATGTATATCGCAGAATCGCCGATATACGCAACAAAGAGGACAGCCTTGATGTTAAGGACGAACTCAAAGACCGTTTCGGCGAAATTCCCGAATCCGTGCTCGGACTTATTGATATTGCGCTTATAAGAAACTGTGCAAACGCAATGGGTATTTACGAAATCAGGCAGACGGATACCAATGTTTTACTGTTTGTCAAAGAGATAAAATCGCCGAAGGTTATAGAACTTCTTTCAAGGCTCAACGGCAGAGCAATGCTGTCTGCGGGCAACAAACCGTACATTACAATAAGATGTGGCGGCGGTTCATCGCTTGATATGCTCAAAAAAGTATTTAAAATCTGATAGTTGTCTGAAAATTTTGCCGAAAAAGCAATAAATTTTAGAAAATATATAGACAATACAAATTTTTTTGTGTATAATCATAAAGTACGCACCCTATCGTTTTTTTTGGGTGAAATAGAATATTTTAAGGACGGTAAATATTATGAAACCATATGCAAAGATCGGTTCATTATTGCTTGCACTGATTATTGCCGTTGCAGCGGTTGGCTGCACCCCAATCAGCCTCAATGCAGAATGGGCTTACAAAACAGATAAAGTAGAATTGCCAATCGGCGTTTACAGCTACTCACTTAAAACAGCTTACTCACAAGCTCAAAATTATGCGTCGAAACTTGCTTCATATGATGAGGCCTCCGATTCATGGCTTGACTTTGAGATTACAGACGATGACGGCGACAAGGCGATTGCAAGAGATTGGATCAAAAACGAGGCAGAAACAATGTGTCTTAATTACATTGTGACTGATAACCTCGTTGAGGAGCTCGGCATTGATATGAGCGGCGCTACCGCAGATTCGGCTAAAAAAACAGCCGAGGAATATTGGACAGTAGGCCCTTACGCTTCATACGGCTACTATATGCCTTATAAAGACCAGTACGAGCCTTACGGTGTTTCTTTTGAAAGCTTTGAATATTGCACAACACTTTATAACACAAAATACACAGCAGTATTTGAAAAGCTTTACGGTGAGGGCGGTTCAAAAGAGGTAAAGGATGACGAATTTATTTCATACTTTACAGAAAACTATACAGACTATAAGTATATAAAAGCAAATCTTTATGAGTCAACAACCGACGAGTCAAACAACAGCAAAGATGCAGCGCTTTCCGACGAAGACGCAAAGAAGATTACAGACGAGTTTGACGGTTACGCAAAGGAACTTAATAACGGTACTTCTTTTGACGATGTTGTAAATAAGTACAAGACAGCTAACTCACTTACAGACGATCCGTCAACATCAGCTGTAGAAAACCTTAAAAGCAGTTCACTCGGCGATGAGCTTAAGACAGCTCTCGGCGAAATGAAAGCAAACGAGGCAAAGACCGTTAAGGTAGGTTCAGGCAATACAGCAGTTTACTACCTTATCTATAAGGGTGACATCAACTCAGACATTGACAGCTATGTTTACGATTCAACACAGCGCAACAAATTGCTTGCAGATATGAAAAAAGACGAGTTTGCAAAGTATGTTGATGACCTTGCTCAAAAGACAGATTGTGAAAAGAATCAGTCTGTACTTGATCAGTATAAGCCTGAGCTTTACTTTGTAAAACCTGAAAGCTCATCAGCAAGCTCAAGTTCTTCAAGCTCAAGTTCTTCAAGTTCATCTTCTTCAAAGTAAAAGTTTAAAAATCAAAATGCCACACAGCCTTTGTGTGGCATTTAGTGCAGATATTTTCAACCGATTAATAACCTTTTAAATATATGAAAGGAGTCAACAGTATGAAAAGAAAAATAATTGCTTTAATTTCCGTACTTGCACTCAGTTTTTCTGTATTTGCTTTTTCGGTAAGTGCGGTTGAAGGCGAAGAAAGCGGCGGAGAAATTATTGAAACCGAGCCTGCTCCCGAGCCGGAACCGACATATGAGCCGGAACCCGAGCCGGAGCCGACATACGAACCGGAACCCGAACCGACATATGCTCCCGAGCCCGAACCGACATATGCTCCCGAGCCGGAAACGGAGCCTACAGAACCTTATTATGAAGAGCCTACTTACAGTTATGATGATAAGCCATACTACAGCGACGGCGACGATGTATATGTAGGCGGCGGTCAGTCAACATATACTGTACCCGAAACCACTGCGCCTCCTGCACAGATGTATTCTGTAAGCAAAGATACTATTGACGATAAAACGCTTTCACAGAGCGATTGGAACGATATTTCCGCAAATCTCAAAAACGCATCTCTTACCGACAGCGACGGCGATGATTTCAACTTTATCAAGAAAAACACAAGTAAATCCGATAACGGACATTGGATGCTTTATGCAGGTATTGTGTGCTTGATTTTAAGTGTTGCAGGTATTGTTTACTTTATTATTGCTACAGTAAAGAGCCGTGGCAGATACAAATTTGCTCCAGCAACAGGTAAAGCAGGCAAAACCAAAAAGAGAAAATTTGAAACCGCAGATGTAGAACTTCCAAAGCATGATGTATCAAAAGGCGGTACAAAATTTAAGCATTAATTAAAATTTTATCCCGATAAAGTTGTGACTTTATCGGGATTTTTGCTTTAATTTGGGTAAAATAACAGTTGAAAGATATACTTAAAAATTCAGGTCAAGCCTTTTTAAAGGCTTGCGGGTTTGGGCAGCGCCCATAAAATTTTTCAATATAACAATTTATCAGGCGCAAACAGCTTGACTGTTTGCGTGCTGAAACTAAGTTTGTTAAAACAGGCGGTAGCCATTAAAAAAACCTATATTTTTTAATGAAATAACGAATTTCTTTTATTATTGCTATCGCTTTTAAAGGCTAACGCCGTTGTGTTCAAGCCGCCAAACAGTGAGCTGTTCGGCTATCGTTAGCTTGCATAAGCGGAAAGTATTTGTGGGCTTTGCCCACACCCACGACCTTTGAAAAGGTCGACCAAATTTTTATAATTTTTAAATTTAATTTTCATCTCAACATAAAAAATAGAACTGTGAGCATAAAATACAAAAATCCGCAAAAAATATAACCACCCGGAAAGGTGGTTAATTTTATGAATAAAAAAGAAAGCAAACGCAACGAGCGGTATCCTATTGAACTGCCGTCACGCAACAACGGTTTTGAACATTCACCGATTGTAGATGTTACCGATAACGAAATTTATCCGTATGAACTCAATTCAAGGCGAAATGCGGTATATCAGCCCAATGAAAATATTTCAGAGGTTGTGGCTACCGAAATAGAACCTGATTCGGCAGTGCAAACCATTCACGGACGGCAAATGTAGGAATAAAAACGGGGAAAGTGTCGGCATTTACCGAGCCGACACTTCCGCTCAGTCCCTGTTGTTTTGTAATTATCTGCGCCCTCAACTGGTGAAAGCCGTCTGTAACTATAGCTTTGTTTTCATTAAGTCCGTTTGCTTTAATTATTTCTTCGGAAAATGCAATATTTTCGCCTGTATTTACCGCTTTGTCTTCTATATAAAGCCTGTCCGGAGAAATCCCTGCCTCGACAATGCAGTTGTACATAGCCTGTGCCTCACTCATCGGTTCATTACTGCCCTGTCCGCCTGTAAGTACAGCTTTTGCATCAGGATTTTCCTGCAAATATCTAACGGCGCTGTTTATTCTGCCTGTAAGCATCATACTCGGGCCGTTCTCGGTAACTTGAGCGCCAAGTACGATTGCGGTTGCATTTTGTTTTGGCTGTTGTATGCAGGCAAATGTCATCAGACCCGTAACAATCAAACCGTAGCAAAGAAGTGCGGTAAAGCAAAAATTGATGCCGTACAGAACAATTTTGCCGAAAATATTTTTCTTGAGTTTTTCTTTTAATGATTTGTACTTATTGCGTGTGCCGAATACAAAAATCAGCCACACACACAGCAATCCGCCTACAAGATTGCCGATGTTGACAATTCCCCACAGAGCGCCCGATACAAACAACAATAAAAATACAATGGCAATTAAGGTAATTATAACTCTGAATATTTTAAAAGCTTTGTTTTCTTTTTCCACAGCTTATCAGCTCTTTTCGTAAATAATTATAATTATTTTAGCATATAAAGCGCCGAAAGACAATAACTTTTAACTTTGCTTGCAAAATTTTATTGATACCGCAGTGAAAGCGTGATATAATAACTTATTATGCAAGGCGGTGACAATATGAAGTCTGTATTTGCGGGAAACAAAGCGAAGTTTGCTTATTTTTCCTTTATATTTATAATAATTTCAACGGCGATGTATACATTTTACGCAAAAGAACCGCATTGGTGGTATATTGTATGGAATGATATTCTTGCTGTAATTCCGCTGTTTGCGGCAATGCTGTGTGAACATTATTTCAGTAAGAAAAAAGCTGTTCCTGCTGTAATATTTGGATTTTTGTGGTTATTATTCTTTCCAAATTCGCCGTATATGATGACGGATTTAAAATATACAAGCTATTTTAAAGAGTCCGCTTATCTTGAATATGAAAAAATCGGAACGAATGTGACCGCTTGGCTTATGGTGCTGAACTTGACGGTTACGGTTATACTCGGGTTGCTGTTCGGAATGATGTCAATGCGAATTATTCATAAAATAATAAATAAGCGTTTCGGAAAGGTGACGGGTGTTGCTTTTTGTACAATTACGATTTTACTCAGCTCGTTTGCAATTTATATCGGCAGATATGCAAGAGTAAATTCGTGGGATATTGTTCGCCCGATTTTCTTAATTGAAAAATCGTTAAATTCACTGTCGGAATTTTCACCGATTTTTATAGCTGTATTCTGTATAGCCACGGCGATGCTGTATGTGCTTTATTATGCATTTGATAAATTTGTAATAAAACACGATTGATAAACGGTTTTTTGAGAATTTTTAAAAACTACGGTTAATTATATTTATTAAAATAACCGACAAAAACTGCTGTTTGAGTGACAAACCCAAACAGCAGTTTTTATGTTATGTTCTGAATATTTGATATATTGATAAATTGTGGTTTAGCGGAGTGTCGGTTGGGCATTGAAATTTAGCTAACGCTAAATTATCCTCCAAAAAACAAAAAAAGTTTACTCAATTTTTTCAAAAATTGCGGGTTTGGGCAGCGCC
>ENA-UADI01000416-UADI01000416.1-human-gut-metagenome-genome-assembly--contig:-NODE-416-length-13785-cov-4.000000_pt1 | contig 13785 bp, 16 predicted proteins | sample MGYA00244261_ERZ654257 | MGnify/ENA primary metagenome ERZ654257 (study PRJEB26926, sample SAMN06165243) | human gut metagenome | biome: ENVO:00009003; feature: ENVO:2100002; material: ENVO:00002003...
TGGGCTCGGAGATGTGTATAAGAGACAGATATATAATAATGCAAACAATAAGTATGGCAACTAAAGCAACAAAATTAGCAAATACCGCACCAACTATAGATATAATAACATTAAATGCTGTTTTTCTCGTGGCATCTAAATATTCTGTAGCAATAACCATACCACTTATTGCGCTCGCTCCAATAATAAATACTAGCAATATAATATCTCCAACAGAATGGGTCCCATACTCAAGTACCAGTACTAAAATCCAATAATCCGCAATGACAGATAGTACTAATTCAACTAAATAATATAATATCCATGGACTATTCTCTTTAACTAAGCTTTTTCGTTTTTTTCTTCGTTCAGATTTTTCTCCTTTACGAATCTTATCTATTAAATCTTTGGTCGTATCGCTTCTTTCCTTGTCAACAGTATCTTTATCTTTCTCCCTTTTGTAAGACTCATCCTCCACGATTACGGGCTTTACATCCACCTTAAATGTTTTTTTTATTTCGTTTAAATTACATGAAGCACCGCAACATCTGCACGTCGCAATCTTCTTGGCTTTATCAATTATTTCGTTTTCAGTCCCACATTCCTCACAAATCCAATTCATGAAAATCCTTCCTCGTTCATCGCCTCAATATTGATAGTATTAAAAGTATAAACTAAATACGCGTCATACACTTTATTTGATGTTTAAACTTGAAAAAATTCTCTATACACCAATACAAAACACCACAAATATATCAAACTGATAACAGTCATACTTATCCATGTCAAAATTATTTTCAAACTTTTATTCTTGATATCCACTACACCATATGCAGTAAATATCCCGAGAAAAGCACTTACCACGTTTGCAACTATGCTGTACGTCATGCTTGGCATTGCCTCAAGTATAAATTTGCATAGAAGCAGCATCATTTTATAGTCAATCAGAATCAACACCCCATATAAGAGAAAAAAGTATACACATTTTAATAGTACTTTAATGTAACTTTTCTTAACCGATTTGTTAGATTCCTTTGAAGTATTCTTATTAGCAGGGCTATAATACAAGGCCATGCAGCATCTACATTTTATGGATTCTCCAGGGTTACAATATACTATATTTTCATATCCGCATTCATTACATATCCATTTTACGGATTTCCGGTCTTGTTCTGACATAGTATACTCACCTTCTCTCTAACAAATAATTTCTTACCTGCCGTAGCAAAGATCTCTATATGTTAATTCTTGACTACCTCAAAACGTAGATATTACCATGAATCAAATATTATAAACTGTGATATTTGATTCATGGCATTTTAAATCATTTGACTTCTTATCTCCGTTCTACAAACCCCTGTTGGATTGCGAATTGCAAATCATATATTTGTTCCTCACCATTACTAAATCTTACCTTAATTTTTCTCGGATTCCTTAACTGAGTAATATTTGTCACGGTCGAACCATTTCCCCGTCTGCCAGCACCGGGTACTAACGTCTCGCCTAATGGCTCTGCCTTTAAGCTACCACCAGAAGATACTACTGTTTTAACCGGCACATCTTTCGATACTGCTGCTTTTAATTCAGGTTTTAATATGTGTAACAGCGTGCTATGAACCTCTTCCATACTAGGTCTATTGTCCGGTTCTAACTCTAACATTGACTCAATCAAATTCTTGAATCTAGGCTCAATGCTCGGATTAATTCTAGGTTTATTCCCTTTTCCTAATTCCTTCCACACCCTAGATTCTGTACACTTTGGACCTTCGCCGCCCTCAGTACAATACTGGTGAAAAATTATTCCAAGCGAAAAAACATCCGCTTTGCACGAAAGCAACTTTCGAAACGGATTATCCTTGCCTTCATACTGATTATACAGTGCGACCTCCGGACTCCACCAATACTCCTTAGACATTATACTTTCAGGAGGATTATCTGCAAAAAATGAATCTGTAAAATCAATCAGTTTTGTAATTAAATTTCCGCCAGTCGAACGAGAAATAAGTATATTACCTGGATCTAAATCTCCATGCACAATACCCTTATTATGCATATCCTCTAGCACGGTTGATATAGTAAGCATAATCCTAGCTCTTGTTTCCTCTGACTCCGCATACATCCTATCATAAGGTATACTACCATTATCATCAATGCAATATGCAACCTCATAATAGGTCGCGCCATCTCTAAAATACTCTATTGGCTTAACAAGATTACCCTGACCATCACCCGGCAGAGAGGAAATTATTTTCTTGCGATATCTTAGCCATGCATCGCACTCTTCAATTTTTTCTGATATATAATCATCAGAAAATTTGCTTGATACCGGATACTTAGGGTATAACATTTTTTTAATAAAAAACTTTTTTCCGTCTTTAGTGGCAATATTACACATGCCACCTCCGCCTTTTGCTTTCCATGCAACCTCATCCAACTCATAACCATTTAATATTTGCATAGTTTAAAGTACTCCTTTCAAATGTGCTTTTGTATATAACTGATATAAATCTTTGTAGCTATCCCATACACTGTTCACATTTGACTGTGCATCTTCAATCTTTTTAGAAATTGATAGTAAATTCTGGTTAGCCTCTTTATACAATCGAATATGTTCTAAATTGTATAATTCTGTTTCATACTTATTACTATAGATATCGCCATTATATGCTATAAAATTGTCTATAATCTCTTCTTTATTCTTCATCCAAAATTCGTCGATGATTTCTCTCGCGCTTTTGTCAGGAACTTGTTGTTTTTGACTCTTCTCCTGTAACCCTTTTCTGTATTCTATCAACTCCTTATCTGTTAAACTACTTACAAATGGTTGAATTGCATGTCCATCAATAATTTGTTCAAACCTATGTGTCAATGACCCATCTGCTAAATATTTGTTACGTTCATCCCTCCATATTGGCGATAAATACTTTGACTGTTCCCAAAGATCTGATATTATTGGGTCACCACTATTTAACAGTTCTGATAACTCAATTAATATACTAACTATAAAATTGATGTTAAGCTCGGATTCAGCGTCATAATTATTCTGCAACTTCACATTCTTTTTAAAGCTAGGATGCTGTAACATTTCCGCACACATAGATAAATATTTCCCGGCAGAAATAATGTCACAGTTTGAATCTTTGTAACTTCTCATCCTTTGTGAGTACTTATTCTTCAAATAGTCAGCGACAAGAAAATCCATGCAAAGTTTTCTTGCTTTATCATCTCCATAAGTTTCTTCTGTATAATCTCGCCTACTTGCCGACTCGATTTTTTCCTTATATTTATTGTAATCTTTTACTGACGCTAACCAGGTATATTCATCTAGTGAACTATCTAAGTTCATTAATGAAGTGACTAAATTGTAAACCAGAGTCTCAAACTCACTTGCGTATAATCTAATTGTTTTATTCTTCTCATCGCTTTCTCGTTTATACTCATTAAGGTCATTAATATATGTATTTATCTTTTCTACCGTACTCTCAAATTCCTTCATTCTTGGTTGATATGTATTTTTCAAATCATCAATAGAACTCATACCCACAATGACACCAGCCATCGTAGTATCATCACCAATTTCCCTGCACATAACATCCAAAATATTTTCAGCCAGAATTTCTCCAATATTATTTTCAGAATTACCACTTTTACAATTAATTATTGTATACAATAACGCATACTCAAAATGCAAAGGTGATTTTCTGAAATCAAAACAGCCATCAGAACAACAAAAAATTAAGCACGGAGAAGTAACTTCATATAAGGCATAATTAAGTTTAAATTCATCGCCATATAAAATTACATTGGTCATTTGCGAATCACTATTCATTTTATTTTCAGAATCAACAGCATCATCCAAACTCAATAATTGAAGACCATTTTCCCGTGACAAAACATAAGCCCGAGAATCCCCAGCCCATATAACTAATACACTCGTTTTGTTTCCATTGCTAATGTAAACCGTAGAAGCTAACGTCGTAGGAAAATCCTTAAATGTTTTACTGTTTGATGGCGTTATATTCCATTCCATCATTTTTCGATTCAGCGATTCTATCACATAATTCTTTAATCCATTTACAAATTTTTCTATAACTTCTTTTACACTATCACAGTTCAACAATGTTCTATTAAACTCTTCAAGATTGTAATTGTAGTAGTCATTTACACTATTGCATACAATTCTTGACCCCAAATAGGCGCTTGTATGTCTAACTTGAGTCCCCGTTTTCTTATCATTTAAACAATGCTTTGTTAGACCTGACGCTCCAACACCATCACATACAATTGAATATCTCTCATCTGCTATTGGTAAAGCGTCCTCACACTCATCTCCTTTATTAGATTTTTGGAAGCTAAATGGTATCATCGCCAGTCTCCTTTCCTCGAACAAACAAACAATATCCTAATACACATGCATTCTTCATGTCTGCAATTGTAAAAAACAAGCCAAGTAAAGAATGCATGTATAACAAAAACTAATTACTACTCAGCATACGAATACGCAAGCATCGCAGCCATATCATCCGATACTAAATCCTTTCCACCTTGACCAGCCTCTATTGGTTTTCTAAACACATATTCCAAATCAGTTTCCAAATCATTCCACGGATATGCGTCAGGTGCAAATAATACCAGTCTTCGCCCTTTCGGATCAAGATTAGACACTCCCAATGCTTCTTGAGTTTCTTCATCTTTTTGCCACATACGATAAAATTCTTCTATATCCTTGGGCATGTTATCCGGGTACATCGTAGGTCGACAAGACTCTTTTGCTGCCTCCTCTACTAATTTGTCATAATCCTCTAATGGATGAGCTCCATCGTCTGTAAACAACGCAATAATATGTCTCCGGCTATCTCCCGTTTGAACAAAATCAGAACGCATTGCCATTGTAAGAGCCTCTAAGGATGACTCTGGCAAATCTCCACCCCCTTTAGCTTCCAAGCTCTCAACATATTTATGAAAATCTTCTTTCTGTTCAGGGAGTTCAAAGAAGTCTGATTCCCCGTAAGCTTGATTGCCATCATAATAAAAATCTCTAAACCATATAACTTTAATCCTGAGATTATTGATAACATGATGTGAGCTTTTTAATTTTTCTTCCAAAAGATCCCGAAATGATAATGCCGTCCTCTTTACCATATCTATAATTGGATCCATACTCCGTGTTACATCAATAACAAATACAATGTCCACGTTTGTCTGTTTATCCGGTATCATTCCTAAACTTTCCTGCAAATCTGACATTTTAATATCCTCCGTAATATAATTAATTTAAACTAAATAAACATATGTTCCCGATTTAATAGGCAATCCTTACTTTCCTATCTTATCAAGCTATCGAGCAACTAAGCATCTTTATAATATCATCTATGTCTAATTCCGCACCTCCATTACCTTTATTCATTTCTCTTCGCATCGTATTCTCAAAATTTTCTTCAATTTCTTTCCACGGATAAACAGCTGGGGCAAATAATACCAGACGCTTGGCTTTTTTTGACATCTGCGGCGTCATATTATTAGATTCAACACCTAGTGCATCTTGTCCCGTGCCCCATGTTCTGTACAAATCATCTAAACTTCTAAACATATTTGAAGGGTAATTATTTGGCACTCCTTCCTTTTGTTTTTCATATCTATGTGCCGAAGCATCCGTAAACAAAACTATAACATGCCGTTGTCTATCCCCTCCGGTTATAAAATCAGATCTTAAAGCTAATGCCAATGCTTCAAGACCACTTTCTGGTTCATCACCGCCACCGCTAGCAGTAATATTTGACACAAAGTCATGGAACTTATTATTCGCATCAGGCAACTCGAAAAAAACTGATTCTTCCATTGCCGCATTTCCATCCACATAGTAATCTCTAAAAACAATAACCTTCGCCCTAAGATTATCTATCCGTCTTTTATTCTCTCGCAAGCCCTCCTCCAACTTTTCATGTAATGATAACGCCAGTGTCTTTACCTTGTTTATCAATGGCTGCATACTTCCCGTCCCGTCTATAACAAAAACAATATCAACGTATGTGCTCAAATCGTTATTGTTATCAGCCATTACACCTAATGCATCCTGCATATTCATATTCATTTAACCTCCATTCATCAATATATTTTCTTCAATATTACAGCTGTTTTCGATTTCCAAGTTAACTCTCTATGAACCTCTCATCCCAATGTCTCCTAGTATTTACTGATAGACTCCGTAGTCATTTTATTTCACATTTACCCTTCTTGACAGCCGCATACTCATCTTGTCGGATTTCCCATTGATATAAGCTATATCAAGCAATCCCTCTGACACTTGCATATCTACCATGCTTTTTAACATCGGCTCTTTATACAGTCCTCTCGCAAGTGACGTTAACTTACCCTCAATTGCGTCATTATCCATTTTCATGTTCTCGCCATTATGTGTTCTTACTGCGAGTTCTAATATTTCGTTAGAATATGCGTTCAATTCCACTATCATGTCATAATTTTCAAAGTACGCTCTAACATAATCTGCGCTCAGTCGGAATATCGGTTCTACATATGTCTCAACAAGCATTTTGCATGTTTTTTCATCTGTACCTACGCAAGCGTTATTTAAACCATTATCTCGTACATATCCTCGTACACCTTCTGCCAATTTCTTGCCGTTAAATGGCGCATTGCCCATTTTATTTAGAAATAAATTATACAAGATTTCTTCTGCGCTCATAATCAACATCTCCTATCTAAAACCTTCATATCTATTAATCGCCATTGTTTTATACTGTACAAACAATCTTTCTTTGGCATGCTGTGTCTCGTTCGTGTTGCCGCCGCGTGTCAGTATATCAATATCCCTTGAAAACTGATTCCATGCTCCGTCATATCCATTCAATCTGTTGAATTCACTTATAAGTCCTTCCTTGTTATCTCCAAAATAAGCAGCTTCAACATTTTCTTTACCTGTCAGAGACTCCAATCTCTCTGCCCACATTCGAGCTTCCGGATACGAGATCATTTCCTGTACCGCTTGTTCCCGTCCCGTATTTTCAAGTTCTCTCAATGTGTACATTTCGGTAAGTCCTTCATTGATTCCACAGTTCATATCAGTAACTCTACCATCTTCATGAAATCTGGTTTCTCTTACTCCACTGACAATAACCTCATCTCCATTGGTTTCTGTCTCATTTTTTCTGTCTGCACACAGATGAATCGTTTCATGTGTCGAAACATGTTCAATCTCCGCAGGCGATATGTCCTTGATATATATATTTCCTTCCGAATCACAGTGTCCTATAACATTAAGCGGGACATCTTGAAATCGTTCCACATACTCATCACTTGACACTACATTAAGTCGTTCGAGTGTTTCATCTGATTCAAGCAACTCTTTCTGTGATTCTGACATCACTTCACCATGCTCAGACAGCATGTCCCTCTTTGTCTCAAGATGAACAGAGTCTGCAATTTCCGCCGATGATTTATATTCATCTCCACATTCCACAGGCTGGAAATCAGACATTTCATGTATCTCTTGTCCGCTTCCGACTTCCCTGCTGTCCACATCATCTGATCCAAACTCACGCATCATTCCTCACCTCCCATATACCTGTATATCAATTTCCTATATTCTCTCATTCCTCTGGAGCCGGACTGCATCAATACATACCCCAAAGCACAGAGAGTCTCCCATGTATCTAATCTGTGTTTTCGTGCAAAAGCATCAACCATTTCACGAATTCTGCGTCCATCATACATAGCGGTAAGCATTCTCTCTACCGTAAGCACTGTATCAGCATCCATACGGACCTTATTCTTAACTCTTTCATAACAACAGAATTCTCTGCTTTTGCAAAATATACACGCAACATTTTTCACACTTGTATCCGAATGCTGCACATTTACTTTTGAAGTAACTCCACCGCCCGGCAATGATACGAGGGCTTGTCCTGTTAGCATTGTCGGAAGCACACTCTCTTGATATTCACTGAGCCCCAACGCATATGAAACACTCTCCATATCTCTTCTGTCGCTGGTCTCATGAATAATCTTAACAGAAGTATTCCTTATAGCACTTTGGTTTATCCTTGACGTACTTTGGTCAGCTATAATCATTCCCACTCCATAAGCTCTCACTTCCGAAAGCATATCGCTAAAGTATGTACTTGTAATTGATTTCGAGCTCTTGGCAGCGCCTTCAGGAATGTCTGCCATCACATTATGAGCCTCCTCCAAAACCAACACATTACGAAGATGGCTTGTCTCATTTTGCCGATATATGTACTGTTTAATCTTGATAAGCAGTATGCTTACCACAAATGACTTTGCCTCGGTAGACAAATCATCAAGCTCTACTACATTATGACCGGTACAAAGTCTCTCCCCAGTTAACAAAGTTCTGCTATCGCTACTGTTCTGAAATATCAATCCCGATATTCCCGAACGCAAATCCCTGCCTCTACTGTATATAGCGCCCTCTATATCCCTCTTAATCTCACTGCTTGAACGAATCTCCTTATCCGAATACTCATAGAGATTATTCATAAGATCTTCAAACGAAGGATATCTGCCTCGATATTTATATGCCTCATCATAGATTTTCCATCCCAGCTTTTCATATGTGTATCCAAGCAAGCCCTTAAAATCCATTCGTATTCGGCCTTCCCAATCGAACGCACCCGAAAACGCGTACATCAGCTCATCTATATGATTTCCTATGACGACACCATCTTCCGGTTCAAACGGATTCAACCGAAGCGGTAATGCATCATATCCCGCAGAATACACCTGCAAATCGTTGACTGAGCCTATCAACTCCCAATATTCCTTTTTTGCCGATTCCAAGACACAGAAGTTCTTATTTGCTCTCGCTACTTCTTCCAAAATGTGTTTTACCGTATTACTCTTACCGCTTCCCGGCGTTCCGGTTACCAACACATGTCTCTGGATTGCGTCCAACTTTACGTACAACGGCTGTCTGCTCTCGTCCATGCTCCCAAGGACAAAACTATCCGCTGTGTCGGTACCCGAACTATTATAGGCAAATGTTCTCATACTGTCAGATGTAATATCTGCATCTATGACCTCGATTCCTGAGTGACTATACAGAGGCAACTGGAAAAGCGATGCCAGTTCCTTGCTTGTCATGTACGATATCAGATCACCTTTAATAAGATTACTATCCAAGTCATAGCCTATATTTCTATATCTCGACGTAGGTATGTGCAGTCTGCTGTTTCTGAATCCATTTGTGTTGATATAAAAACATCCGGCTCTTTCAAGTTGTATCTCATCCGCTCTATTAAACGCCCCGACAAGGCAGTCACCCAAAGCATTTCTATCTGATTCTCTGTTTGCCGTAAACCATATAGCAGTTTCCCATATGTCATTTCCGTCCTCGGAAAATCTATCTCCCTGACGATTTAAGAAGTCCAAGAGACGACGATTCCCCGGAAAGTTGTCCGGCAACTGTCTCCTTCCGTTGTTTCCAAACGTGTTGTTCTGATTGTTATATCTGCTCGATAATAATGCAAGCTCCGAAAGTGCAGTAGTATATGAAATACCATCTGCGGGAATTGCAAGAATCGCCACCATCATCTCCCTGCCTTCCATTGCATTCATGATGGTATCTACAACATCTTCATTGATTCTAAATGCTCCTGTTACTATCCCACTATAGTTAGATGCTCGACAAAACACATTGCTTCTGATATTGTCTCTTATATGTAATTCCGGTAATACTGAGCGAAGGTTGTTCTCGAATCCATTATCCTCAGAGCCAAAGAACAATCTCGTGCTGCGCCCATCGGACACAAGGAAATATCCAACAGCTATATCACTACTATGAGAGGATGACAATGAACTCGCCACACTATTGCTTATAGTGGCTATATTGACATCTGAATCTTTAAGTTTTCTGTAGCCGGTAACCTCCTTGATTCTCAAAGAAACCTCATCATAGTTATTGTAGTTGAGTAATGAACTATGCGCATATCTGGACAGACTATCTCCAGACAGGTATTCATATATCTCCGAAGCATGCTGTAAAAAATAATTATCTCTGTCTGTGTAATAGTTCGCCATAATGTCATCTCCTAGGGTAAATATCACTTTTTACTAAAAAATCCACCGAGAAATATCAAAAAACTTACAATCAATATTGCATATATCAAAATATCAAACAGCACTCCGGAACTAATCAAACAAATTATTCCGAAGATAACCACTAAATCCAATATCCAAAACAGCGATGCCGGAATCTGTGGTGGAGCCTTGATTTGTGATTCAGTCTCGTTTGAATACAATCTAATAACAACATACCTGTCACCTAACTTTCTCGCTATCGCTATAACATCATCGCCATAATTAATTCTGCCTTCGATGTCTCCATAGAATATTAGATCGCGCTTTCTTCCAGATACAAGTCCATCGTGAAAACCCTCAATTCTAAAAACAGTCTCGTGCGAAGTGTTGCCAAACTGATATGGTTCTCCACGAAGCAGAGCATTTACAATCTTCTTAAATCTGTTATGGTATCTCACGTGTGAGCTTATCTCTGTAACAGTACCGCGATACACATAGTTGAATCCTTCTCGCGTTTCAAACTCAGGTGTTCCACCATCATACTCTCTCGTCAATTCTGGAGTATATGAAACCGGTTCAATCACCTTCAAAGAATCTTCACGAATAGCCATGGTCTTCCTTCTTCGATACCTTATCAAGGTTGTTCCACATATCGGGCAAGTATCTATACTGTCATCATACAATGCAAAATCATTGCAACTTGGACATCTTTTCATCTGCTATCACCTGTTATCAATCACAATCATTTAATAAACTAACTATTTTGTTGAATTCTTCTTCATCATTTATACTCGACAACATCTCTCCCATTTCAGTATGTCCTACTTCAAATATGTACATTGATTCACCATCATTAAGGTCGTTGCCTAATACAAATAATCTTCCGTCGTATTCAAACTTTTTTACAAGCTCAACTGGGACTTTCTCATCATCAAAGTCCTCCAATTCAAGAATCACTGGTTCTTCACTCTCAATATCTATAATATCAACCTTCATGTGCATCCTCTCTTCGCTAGTCTAACCGTAAGGCAATCCACTAATGTTTTCTTAACTCACTGATTACCTCACGGCTGAACTTAATTTTCCTGCAATTACTTTCTCGTGAAATAGCCGCTGCACCCAGATGAACTCTCCCATGGATAGTAGTATGCATGATTTCTGGTGCACCAAATCTTGCCACTACTGTCTTTCTCTCCCGGATTGGACCATCCACAAGCCTTGCAGTCATATGCGCAGCATGTTCCTTCCGGCAACTTTACGTTAGCTTTGACTCCTCTCATCTTTGTGCTCCTCCTTATCATTGGATTTATTTAAACCAGATGTACGTAACATCTGTTTAAATCAAGGTTATTTCTTCTGCCGTGACATCTCCACACCTGTCAACCATATACATGATGAGCCTTGTCTTGTTACCTATAACGACTAACGGAAATAATATTCTTTCCATATCATTTGCCGTCATGATTAGCTGTGCATACTTGATGTCTGCACAGGACAACTCACACCTATCTTCCAAATGGCTATGAACAATCCCCGCAAATTGTATACTCCGTTGCGTCCAATCCGATATGACACTATTTACAGTAACCGTATCCGGTTTGTATGTATTGCTATCGCAACTCCCGGTTCTGTCAAAATAATATGCACATACAACATCGTTTTGGGTTCCAATTATTCCACCTGTCTCCGGCGACACACTACCTATGGTGGACATAATTTCATTTAGTACATTCGCTTCTATATTCATAACCTGTTCTTCTAATATATATCTCACCCCAAATGCTTTTTATCGCACCACAGGCTTAAATCTTTTCTTTTTTATAATTATTAAAGTTTCCATGGGATTCATAAACGAATAGAACATCAGGCTACACCTTTAGCCTCATGTCATTTTAGAATAAGAAGGGACTATCCCCCTGACTTTCATTTATAAATCCTCTGCTCCCCAGCAAATTGTTTCTATTTTTGTATGCCTAACCGATTTTCTTCTCCTGTAACCAAATAATCTATCGATACATCAAAGTAATCAGCCAGTTTTATCAGTGTCTCATATCTAGGTTCTTTACCTTTTACCTCACAACCGGCTATCGTAGCTCTGTTTACTAATTTATGCATAGATCCTTTCAAATACACTATGATGATTGTAATTGACCTTTTGTCATATTATAATTTGATATCTTGCATGGATAATTCGCATCATGCAAGGATATAAATCTTTCGCAGAATGTCAACATCTACGAAAAGGAAAACATATATACTGACATAGATTTCAGTCACATCACAATAAAAATTATAGTGATTGCGTGTCAGATTGTCAACAAAATTTGGCATATTATAGCAAAAAAATAGTAAGTATTGCACAAAATCACATTTATATTTGTAGATAAAATGATAATTGATACAATTATAATTTTATTTATGGTCAAACTTATGGTAGGAGGATTGAAAATGCCACGACATGGTGAAAACATTTGAAAAAGAAAAGACGGCAGATGGGAAGGTAGATACAAACTCCCGACTGGCACATATCATAATAAAACAAGGACAAAATATAGATTGGTTTACGGACGGACATATACCGACGTCAAGCCTTACTGCACAAGCACTTCCACTTGTAATCCAGCCTGCTTTCAGGCAATCCGACTTAATGTATCCGCCTTTCAAGTCGTGGATTTCATCGAAATGCCGTCTCGTGTCATCAGATATTCCAAGGATGTAAATGAGTGACTTGTGATAACTGTCCCTGTATCTCGCCCTCGCTAATTTCTCTCTGTAAAATGTCCTGTACTCTTAACGCTGTGTTGTTCATAACCTCGAACCTCCTTTAAGAATTTTGTATAAAATAAAAAAACTCTATCTCTTAGTAAGAGATAGAATCCTTAGACAACCCAATACAAAAGGGGAAAAACCAATATTTGGAATTTCCCCCTAATTATCAAAGATAGATTTTACAAACGAAATCTTTCCTACTTGTTAGCGATTGCAGCCTGTGCAGCAGCAAGTCTAGCGATAGGTACTCTGAATGGTGAACATGATACATAATCAAGACCAATCTTGTGGCAGAACTCAACTGATGAAGGATCTCCACCGTGCTCACCGCAGATACCAACATGGAGCTTAGGATTAACCGGCTTACCAAGCTTGATAGCTGTTTCCATAAGCTTACCAACACCTGTCTGGTCAAGCTTAGCGAACGGATCGTTCTCGAAGATCTTGTTGTCATAGTAAGCACCGAGGAACTTACCTGCATCATCACGTGAGAAACCAAATGTCATCTGCGTCAAGTCATTTGTACCAAATGAGAAGAATTCAGCTTCTTTTGCTATTTCATCAGCTGTTAATGCTGCTCTTGGTATTTCAATCATTGTTCCAACTAGATATTTTAGTTCTACTCCTGCTTCTCTAATTACTTCGTCTGCAACTCTAGTAACTATATCTTTAACATATTTTAACTCTTTAACTTCTCCTACTAATGGAATCATTATTTCTGGAACAACATTCATTCCTTCTTTATTTACATTTATAGCAGCTTCTATAACAGCTCTTGTTTGCATTTCTGCAATTTCAGGATATGTTACAGCAAGACGACATCCTCTATGTCCCATCATTGGGTTAAATTCATGTAATCCTTCTACTATATTTTTTAATTCTTCAAATGTTAATCCCATTTCTTTTGCTAATGCTCTTATATCTTCATCATCATGTGGAACAAACTCTGTCTCTTATACACATCTCCGAGCCCACGAGACA
>ENA-UADI01000442-UADI01000442.1-human-gut-metagenome-genome-assembly--contig:-NODE-442-length-13378-cov-4.812129_pt1 | contig 13378 bp, 12 predicted proteins | sample MGYA00244261_ERZ654257 | MGnify/ENA primary metagenome ERZ654257 (study PRJEB26926, sample SAMN06165243) | human gut metagenome | biome: ENVO:00009003; feature: ENVO:2100002; material: ENVO:00002003...
GTGATATAGAATGGATAAGTATTTGTTTATATTATACTAAAACGAGAAAAGGAGAGTAATCATGGACAAATTCTTCAAAATCTCAGAGCGTGGGTCTACAATCAAGACCGAGATCATGGCAGGACTTACAACATTCTTCGCCATGGCATACATCGTTCTGGTCAATCCAAATCAGGTTGCAGGAGAAGGCAGCAATGGCTGGCTGGCAGGGGCAGTTCCAGACATGGCTGGTGAGCTTGGTACAGTATGGAATGCTGTATTCATCGCATCTATTCTTGTTGCAATAGTGGGAACACTTCTCATGGCGTTCCTCGCGGACATGCCATTTGCACAGGCCTGCGGAATGGGACTTAACTCATTCTTCTGTACTATCTTCGTAGCTGGTGCAGCATTTGCAGGTGTGAGTGTTATCAGAGGTTATCAGGCAGGTCTGGTAATAGTATTGATATCAGGTCTCGTATTCCTGATCCTTTCAGTGACAGGACTCAGAAAGTACATTGCAGTTGCAATGCCTGAGTGCCTTAAGAAGTCAATTCCGGCAGGTATTGGTCTGTTCATAGCTCTTATCGGACTGAAGAATGCAACACTTATCCAGGACAACCCATATACATTTGTTCAGTTCTTTGATTTCCACGGTGTGATCACAAGCGCTGGCAGCACAAAGGAGGCTATTGCACAGATCGCACCTCCTATAGTAGCATTTGTAGGATTTATAATAATTGCGATCCTTGCAAAGCTTAATGTAAAGGGTAACATTATCATAGGTATCCTTGTATCTACAGTATTATATTATGTTATGATGCTTCAGGCACCTAACTTTGATTTCTCATCGATCGGACAGTCATTCAAGGATTTCGGTTCAGTCGGATTCCTCGGAGTGTTCCAGGGACAGGCATGGAAGGATGCATTCTCTGCTGAGTATATCGGCGGTGTGTTCTCAGCAATCATGCTTGTTGTCAGCTTCTGTCTGGTAGATATGTTTGATACCATCGGAACTCTCTATGGTGCAGCTTCCCAGGCTAATATGCTTGACGAGAAGGGTGACCCAATGAAGCTTGACGAGTGTATGATGTGTGACTCTATAGGTACTGTATCAGGAGCTATTCTCGGTACATCAACATGTACAACATTTGTAGAGTCAGCTTCAGGTATCGCTGCAGGTGGTAGAACAGGTCTTACAAGTTTGGTTACAGCAATCTGCTTTGCAGTATGTCTGTTCCTCAGCCCTGTTGCCAACATCATTCCATCATGTGCAACAGCACCAGCACTTATCTTCGTAGGTGTACTTATGGCTAAGAACTTTGCAAAGGTTGATATGGAGGATATGCGCTCAGCAGTTCCTGCATTCGTGACATTCCTTATGATGCCACTGACATACTCTATTTCAAATGGTATCGGTCTTGGCGCTATCACATATGTTCTTATCACACTGTTCACAGGCAAGTATAAGAAGCAGGATATCGTAGTGACGATTATTGCACTCTTATTTATAGTAAAATTCGTTTCGGTAACTATGTAATTATTTAGTGACACAAGAGAATTCAAAGCGTTCCCGCATATAAGTGCGGGGACGTTTTTTTATTTGCCAAAGTGAGTTTTTTGTAGTATCATACCAACTGTGTACCAGTAGCCAATCGGATACGGCAATGGCCTCCGGAGCCATGACGGGCGGTTCGACTCCGCCCTGGTACGCTTTTTTATACTCTGATATTTATTTCGTAAAAGGATGATATGCAGTGATGAAGAAGAAAAAGAATTTGGAAGCGGAAGAACAGAATATAGAAAATGAAGAGCCGGAGTTGGATGGGAAATCAGAGATCGGTGGAGATTCAGAGACAGATGATGACTTAGATGACGGTGAAGATCCGGAGTCAGACGATGAATCGGATGACAGTGGAGACTCGGGATTAGATGATGACTTAGATGACAGTGAAGATTCGGAGCTGGCTGATAACTCAGAGCCCGGCGGAGCTTCAGAGGTTGAGGAGACCCCGGCGAGACAGAAAAGGCCGTATGAGGATTATGTCATAGAAGATCCTGAGGATATGGATGATGCACCGGATACCGGAGATATGTTCGATGATGAAGAGCTGTATGGCGATGACGATTATTTTGCCGAAGAGAAGGCAAAGACGCGGAAAGGCCGAAGAAGATCCAGACATGGCGGGATCTCTGGTGGCGTTCTTGCCTTGCTGTGGGCGGTATTTCTGATACTTGTCGGAGTCTATGTGTATGTATTTTTTATAAACGATAAGCTGTTCACAGAGGACATAACCGGAAGAGATAACACGGTGAGACTGGAGATACCAGACGGAGCAAATTACAGGCTGTGTACGATCGATGAGATAAATCAGCTAGTGAACAATTATCTTTTGGCGAGAACAAAGGCAGATCAGACGACACTTCAGAGACTGGTCACAGATCCGTCGGAATTTGACGACATGAAGAGCATTGAGATAGCAGCGGAGTATATAACGGCGTACAACAAGACCACCTGTTATATAGCCAACGGATATACCGCAGATTCGTATATCGTGTACGAATTATCCAATCTGATGATAAAGGATGTCAACTCGGAACCGCTCGATATAAGGTCGTTATATGTGACGAAACAGTCAGATGGAAGCTACAAGATCAACAATTCGGCTTTGTCTGACAAGGAGAGCTCGTATATCAACACCATCAACTCATCTGGTGATATACAGGCGATATATGAACATGTAAAAGAAAACAATGATTATCTGCTTAGAACGGATGAGACATTTAGAAAGTTCCAGAATATGTATAATTAAAGAAAACGCAGGCTTTATGCCTGCGTTTTCTGCTGAACAGCTATTTTGTTACATAGCCTCTGAAGAGTCTACAGTATCTGTGTCGATCAAAACCCCTCTGGTAGGAACCGGTGTGGAGAATACTATCTGTGTCTCTGTGCTGCCAAATCTCTGGAGCTGCCCGATAAATGAGTCGAGATCCATGGTATTAGGAAAGCAGACCTTCATGAGCATGGAGTGCGCACCGGTCACACAGTTGCATTCCAGTACATTTGGACATGCTTCAACAAATGGATAGAAGGTTGGCTTCTGTTTTGGATCAAGAGCCATGTGTATAAATGCTGTGATGTGATATCCGAGAGCCTCATGGTTGATGCTTGCGTGATACCCGGTCAGTATTCCTGCTTTTTCAAGCCTCTCTATTCTTGCTGAAACTGCCGGCGAAGAAAGGAAGACCTTGTTGGCCAGATACTTGAGTGGCGTTCTGGCGTTGCCCTGTAAAAGATGAATGATTTTTCTGTCGATGTTATCCATAATATGCACTTCCTTTTCCTAGAATAAAAAAAGGTGCGTTTCCGAAGAAACACACCTTTGCGTTTGTTTAAATATACATTAATTGATAAAAAAAATCAAGGACTTTTACGAAATTAATTTAACTGAATCTTTGCTGTGGGTTATACATGGTGTGATGAATGGTTCACAAAATGAAAAATAAATGGTATGATGGTTCTGCATATTGGTTAGAATTTACTGGCCTTGGTCTGGCTGATACATAGTGTATGCTGACCAGAAATTAGAATGTGAGATATGTATTAACAATATAGGAAAATAATAACAGAGGAAAGATTATGGCGGATGGAATAAGACTTAACAAATATCTCAGCGAGGCGGGCGTGTGCTCAAGGCGCGCTGCGGATACACATATAGAGAATGGAAAGGTTACGATCAACGGAGAGACTGCAGTCATGGGTCAGAAGGTCATGCCCGGGGATGTGGTGACATTCATGGGCAGGAAGGTTCAGCAGAATGATAGGACAGTGATCCTGGCATATAATAAGCCGATAGGACTTACCTGTACAGCGAGTAAGGCTGATCCAGACAATATATTTGATCACATAGATTATCCGATCAGACTTCAGTACGTGGGAAGGCTGGACAAGGACTCCCAGGGTCTACTTCTTCTGACAAATGATGGTGACCTGTCAAATGCCATCCAGAAGTCGGTGAACAACCATGAGAAGGAATACAGAGTGAGGGTGAACCGTGAGATAACAGAGGACTTCATCAGGAAGATGTCGGAAGGAGTGCCTATACTTGATACAGTGACAAAGAAATGTAAGGTGCGAAAGATAGATGACAGATCATTCATGATAGTGCTGACGCAGGGTCTCAACAGGCAGATCAGACGAATGTGTGATGCATTGGGCTACAGGGTAGTGAACCTGAAGAGAGTCAGGGTCTGCAACGTGAAGCTTGGCAATATGAGACCTGGAGAGTTAAGGGAGCTCAGCCGCGAGGAAGAGGCAGAACTGAGACGGATAGTGGGGATGTAGTAGAGAGTGTATATAGGATTTTTTGTGGGGTGTGTATGGAAGATATTAGTAGAAATACCAGTGAAAATATTAAAGAAAATAATGACATCAGTGGCAATAACGATAATGGTAAGATAGCCAGAATTAAAGAACTTGTAAAGCAGCTCAACGATGCTGCAAAGAAATATTATATGGAAGATACAGAGATCATGAGCAATCTGGAATATGATGCTCTGTACGATGAGCTGAGTGCCCTGGAGAAAGAGACCGGGATGGTCATGAGCAACAGCCCGACGGTCAAGGTAGGATATGAGGTCGTCAGTGAGCTGCCGAAGGAGGCTCACGAGCATCCAATGCTTTCTCTTGACAAGACAAAGGATGTAGGTGCTCTTGTGTCATGGCTTGGCGGTCAGAAAGGCGTAATATCCTGGAAGATGGACGGACTCACAGTTGTTCTCACATATGAGAACGGAGAGATGATAAAAGCGGTTACCCGTGGAAATGGTGAGATAGGCGAGGTCATCACGAACAATGCGAAGGTATTTGCAAATGTACCTCATCACATCCCGTACAAGGGCAAGCTGACGATCAGAGGCGAGGCGGTCATCAAATACTCGGATTTCAATGCGATAAATGAGAAGATAACGGATGCGGAATCTAAGTACAAGAACCCGCGAAATCTGTGCAGCGGCTCAGTGAGACAGCTCGATAACAAGATAACAAAAGAGAGAAATGTACATTTCTTCGCTTTTAATTTAGTGGACGGTGAGGATGTGGACTTCCACAATTCATTCAAATATCAGCTTGACTGGTTGGAGCAGCAGGGATTTACCGTGGTAGAACACTACCTGACAGACTCGGCGGCACTTCCTGATAAGGTGAGGGAATTTTCAGAGAAGATAACGGAGAATGACTTCCCATCGGATGGTCTGGTACTCATGCTGGATGATCTGGCATACGGAAGGAGCCTGGGAACCACAGCCAAGTTCCCGCGAAATGCCATGGCGTTCAAATGGGCGGATGAGGAGGCAATCACCCACCTCCGCTATGTGGAGTGGAGTCCATCAAGAACTGGACTCATCAACCCGGTTGCTGTATTTGAACCGGTGGAGCTCGAGGGAACAACAGTAAGCCGTGCCAGCATACACAACGTAAGCATACTTAAGTCATTGGCGCTTGGCGAAGGTGATGAGATTGCAGTGTACAAGGCGAATATGATCATTCCGCAGATTGCAAGGAATCTAACCATGAGCGGTAACGTGATCATACCGGCTGCGTGTCCTGCATGCGGAGGAGAGACTGAGATAGTGAGGGAGGAAGGCGGTGCAGCGTCAGGAGTTGAGACTCTGTACTGCACAAACCAGTTCTGCCCTGCGAAGAAACTCAAGTCATTTTCACACTATGTGTCCAGAAATGCGTTGAATATAGACGGACTCTCAGAGGCGACCATAGAGAAGTTCATAGATGAGAAGATCCTCGAGGAGCTTCCTGATCTGTATAAGCTTGCGGCTCACAGAGAACATATAGTTGAACTTGAGGGATTTGGCGAGAAGTCGTACAACAAGCTTGTGGCTGCGGTGGACGCATCCAGACAGACGAACATGTGGCGTCTTGTCAATGGTCTCGGCATTGCAAATGTCGGAGAGGCGACAGCCAAGCTCATGGCAAAGCATTTTGCAAATGATATGGATGCCATGAAGAAGGCAGATGTGTCAGCATACGTTGAGATAGACGGAATCGGTCAGGTTATAGCAGAGGATATAGTCAGATACTTTGAAAATGAGAAGAATTGTGCTATCATAGATAGGTTGATGGCTGAGCTTACGTTTGTGGATGAGGCTTCTGATACGGAGCAGGATCTGGCGGGCAAGGTGTTCGTCATAACCGGTTCGCTCATCCATTTTGACAACAGAAATCAGCTCAAGGAACTGATAGAGAGCAGAGGAGGTCAGGTTACAGGTTCTGTATCTGCCAAGACCTCATATCTTATAAATAACGATGTGAATTCTACATCATCCAAGAACAAGAAGGCAAAAAGCCTTGATGTGCCTATCATATCTGAGGAGGATTTCTTAGAATTGATTGGACAGTAGGAGTAACTGTAGTAAATGGAAAGGAATGAATAGAGATGCCGATAAGAATAGATGATGATCTGCCGGTTAAGAAAACATTGGAGGACGAGAACATATTTGTCATGGGAACAGGAAGGGCGCACAGCCAGGACATAAGACCCCTTGACATTCTGATACTCAACCTCATGCCGCTGAAGGAGGACACAGAGCTGCAGCTCATGCGAAGCCTGTCAAATACCCCACTTCAGGTGAACATCACGCTTCTTAGAACCATGTCCTACGAGTCCAAGAACGTGACAAAGGGACACCTTGACAGATTCTACGAGGATTTTGACAGCGTAAAGAACCGCAAATGGGACGGTTTCATCATAACCGGAGCACCTGTTGAAAAGATGGAATTTGAGAATGTTGACTACTGGGATGAACTCCGCGAGATCATGGATTGGTCCGAGACAAATGTCACATCGACCATGCACATTTGCTGGGGCGCCCAGGCGGGACTCTACTACAGATACGGTGTGCAGAAGTTTGACCTTCCGCAGAAACTGTCAGGCATATACGAACATCACACCTTCCACAAGAGAACACCGCTAGTCCGCGGTTTCGACGATGTATTTTACGTGCCACATTCAAGATACACGGGCGTATCCAAGGAGGACATTGTAAACAATGAGCACCTTGAGATCGTAGCCGAGTCAGATGTGGCTGGCCCGTACCTCATAATCGGTGACGGCGGCAAGAACATATTTGTCACAGGACACCCTGAGTACGACGTGCTGACCCTTGACCAGGAGTACCACAGAGACCTCGCTAAGGGACTTAATCCACAGATTCCGGTGAACTATTATCCGGACAACGACCCGGAAAAGAAACCAGTGAAGAAGTGGAGATGCCACGCGAATACTTTGTATGCGAATTGGCTCAATTATTACGTTTATCAGCTCACACCGTATAAGTGGGATTAGAAGCCGGTGAGACCGCATAAAATCTAAGGATTTAAGCCAAATGCGTTACATATCAATAAAATCATAAATGTATGTAAAATGATGTGATTTTCTGTAATTTTATGATTTTGTGGCGATTAATTGGTGTTTTTTCAAAATGCAGATGGTGTTTTTTTAAACGGCGTTAGGCAGGGAAGATATTAAATATAAAATTAAAACACAGCACTATGTAGATGAGTTGTAGTTATCTATGTAGTGCTGTGTTTTTCGTTGTGATTTCTTAATCTATAGTATTTAGAAAGGCGAGTAATGCCTCTCTTTGTACAGAGTTGAGTCTATATATTCTGGTTGATAGTGGATCATTGATTAGAACCTTATTATCATCATCAAAAAAATCCCTTAATGAAATGTCAAGTGCTTTGCACAATTGGAAAAGAACTTCTATTATCACCGCAAGCAATCCGTGCAGAAAGCCGGAGAAGCAATATTTTCTCGGCTGGTAAAACAGTTTTCCGAAAAAGAGGGCGTAACGGAAGCCCTCAAAGCGGAAAATCAAATGCTGTGGGTGCAGAGGATGAACAACAGACGGCGGCTTTTCCTTTTCAGGCAGTATTCAATAAGTCATAAAGTTCCGTGAGTAATGGAAGAAGCCAGCGTTTGCGGAAATGTCACAATTTACGGAGGTAAAGTTTCAAATTCCACTTGCCTTTTTGCACTTGTTATGATATTATTAGTATGCGTACTAGGATGCTCAAAGAGAGGTGATATATTTGCGGAGAGACAGCAGTGAAACAAAGAGGAAAATACTGACCGTGTGCGTCCGTCTCTTTTTGGAGCAGGGGTATAAAAACACCTCTGTCAGTCAGATTGTGGATGAAGCAGGTGTTGCAAGAGGAAGCTATTTGAATTTGTTTCCTACCAAGGACAGAATTTTGCTGGAATTGACCGAAACGATGTTCGGCGGACAGTTCGGCGTGGCAAGAAGCATTGCAGACAGCAAGCTGCCGCCGGTTTACGCTTATGCGGTGGAAACGGCGATTCAACTGACACTGACCGAGTTGAACGAGAACCTGCGGGAAATCTACATCGAAGCCTACTCCCTGCCCGAAACATCGGAATATATTTACCTGCATACCACAGCAGAGCTGAAACAGATTTTTGGTGAAAAATTTCCCGATGATACCGAGAGCGACTTTTACGAGATGGAAATCGGCACGGCGGGACTGATGCGCAGCTATATGGCGAGAAAATGTGATATTCATTTTCCGTTGGAACGCAAGCTCAGCCGCTTTTTGACGGCGGCTATGCGGGTGTATCGGGTACCGGAGGCAGAGCAGGCAAAGGTGCTTGCCTTTATTCAATCACTGGATATCAAGGCAATCGCCACCGAGGTAATGTATAAGCTGTTCGCCATGTTGGAAATGAAATATGACTTTAAGCTGTCAAAGGACAGCAAAGGAGAGGAGACTATATGAATAAGAAAATTTTGAGCGTTGTGCTCATACTGTGCCTGATGCTGGCTGTTATGCCTATGACGGCATATGCGGCGGATATTGCGTTATGTACTAAATGCGGCCAGAGACAAACGGTAAGGGTGACTCGTCAATACGCAAATGATAAATGGCATCGATGCGATCTTACATGCACGGTGTGTGATAATACATGGGATTACTGGGAGTCACACATATGGAGCGGAACGGCGACTTGCACAAGCGGAAGGACATGCACGCTTTGCGGCGGATCTTCCGAACCGCTTGGGCACGACTGGGGCGCTTGGACGCAGAACAGCGATGAAAAGACCCACACCCGAATCTGTAAGCGTGACACCAGCCATACGGAAACCGAGAATTGCCATGGCGGCACGGCGACCTGCACTGCCAAGGCTGTCTGCACGGTCTGCGGCGGCGAATACGGCGAGATGGCGGCACACAGCTTCACTGCCGAAAAAGCAGAGGCGCAGTATTTGAAGTCTGCTGCAACCTGTACCGAAAAGGCAATCTATTACAAGTCCTGCGCAGTCTGCGGTCTGAGCTCCGAGGGCACGGCGGATGAGGCGACCTTCTTCTCCGGCAATGCGCTGGACCACAACTGGGGCGCTTGGACGTCCAACGAAGACGGCGCCCATACCCGCACCTGCACCGTTGACGGATGCTCTGCAGGCACGCAAACGGAGAATTGCATCGATGCAAACAAAGACCACAAATGTGATATCTGCGATTATATAATCAGCGAGTGTGCAGACGATAACAAAGACCACAAGTGTGATTATTGCGGCAAGAAGCTGACTGAGCACACCGGCGGGAAAGCGACCTGCAAGGACAAGGCAAAGTGTGAGTTCTGTGGCGAAAGCTACGGAGAGTTGAATGCAAACAACCACTCTGATTTGAAACACTTCCCGGCAGTGGCGGCGACCAAGACTGCCGAGGGCAATATCGAATACTGGTATTGCTCCGGTTGCAAGAAGTATTACAAGGACGCTACGGCAACACAGGAAATCAAGCAGGCCGATACCGTAACGGCAAAGCTGCCCGGCGGCACCGTCAAACCCGGCGCCGACAAGTCTCCGCAGACGGGAGATAACTCCAATCTTTTGTTGTGGATTGCTCTGTTGTTCATCAGCGGCGGGGCAGCCATTGGCACAACGATTGTCAGCAGAAAGAAAAAGTACAACAGATAATTGAATAGTGTTCCCTTGCTCCATCTTCCGAGCAAGACAAAAGCGTCGTAGCAATACGGCGCTTTTTGTTACCCGGAAGCGACAAACAGCGGCTTTTGAATGGTTGGCGGTAAAGGATACCGCCGCTAAAACAAAGCCGCTCATATAGAAAGAAAACGCCCAAAATCGCCCCGAAACTATACAGCGGGAAACGGACGCCCCTATTTTTACGGAGGGAGGTGATGACTGTGGAGGATATGAAAACTGGCTTTGTAGAGAGAATCGGCGGCACGATTTTCGTTGTCAACGCAATGCCCGCAGAGAACGCAGAGCACACGCAGGAGGAGCTTGTAAAGGCTCTGATTGCAAGAGAAGCAATGGCTTTGCAGGAAGCGGAGATTGCCTGATTGACTTTACGCACAGCCATGCGCTTTGGAGATTTTTCAAAAAGTATCTCAAAACCACTTGACAGAAGGGAACTGTACTTGAAGAAGTTGGCACCATGCTTGCAAGAGGGACATAAGAAACAGTTTTATACCATCGTTACAAAGGATGGACAGCCGTTGTATGCCAAGCCTTAATATCTGCAGGAGAGCCGACAATACATGTTTCGTATCTTCTGTAAAATCAACAATTATGCCAACCGAAGCAATATCTGCGCAATGTTCAAAAAAATTCATCATAAAAGTTTATTCCTTACTATATAAAGTTGTTTTTCAAATTATCATTCTTGGATATTTTCCTGTACTCACTCGGTGTGATCCCTGTTCTTTTTTTGAATATCTTCATAAAGCATATCTCATTTCCGTATCCGCAGAGGTCGGATATTTCCTTAACGGTCATATCGGTGGTCGAAAGATAATATTGTCCTGTCTTGATCTTTGCGGATAAAATATCTTCATAGCAGCTTATCCCGAATTTCCGTTTGTATATTGCCTGAAGATATGACGGACTCAGATTCATTTTTTCAGCAAGCTGATATATATTGCTGTAGCTCCCTGCATTGCTGTAAATATCGGTGCGGAGCATTTCAAGAGCGGAAATGCGGCTTTTATCGCTGTCAGGATTTATGCTGCTTTCGGATATTTTCATAAGTATCATCTGCATAAGCATATTTTCGTACTGTTTCCTGTTGGTCGAACCGGCTACATTTTCACGGCATAATATCGTAAGCAGCTCTTCAATTGCAGGAATATCCGCCGAGGTGATAAGCGTGTCAGTTTTTATCCCATTCATAAGCTCGGTATCGTCCGTATCAAAATGGACAAAGTGATTAACATAACTTCCGCACAGAGTTTTGTAATGCTGCATTGTTCCCTTGCTGTATAAAATGAGGCTGTCGGGAGAAACGGTTATTTCTTCACCATTTTGTATCAGAACAGCGGAGGTCTTGAAGATAACAAGAAGATCATCTCCCGAACCATCCGGTCTGCATATTTCAAAATTTCCTTTGTGTCTTACGTTCTGACAGACTGTGTTTATACTTATCATATCATCACCTCAAAGTACGAATGGTTAGTATAATAATGTTATAAGTCATTGCAATACCAAAGTCAATGACTTACACTGATAATATAATAATTCAGTATGCGGCGGAGGTATAATATGAAAAAAATATCAATAGTAATAAATGCAGACGACAGGCTCGGACATATCTCTCCCGAGATATACGGACATTTTTCCGAGCATCTCGGAAGATGTATCTACAACGGTATATATGTGGGTGAAAATTCACCTATTCCGAATACAGACGGAATAAGGAATGATATCATCGAGGCGTTCAGAAATATAAAAGCTCCCGTTTTCCGCTGGCCCGGCGGCTGCTTTGCGGAAGAATATCACTGGCAGGACGGTATCGGTGAAAAAGCCTTGCGCCGAAAGATCGTGAACACGAACTGGGGCGGAGTTACGGAGGATAATTCTTTCGGTACACACGAATTTATGCGCTTCTGTGAGCTTGTTGGCTGCAAGCCTTATATAAACGGCAATGTTGGCAGCGGCAGTGTTCGTGAAATGTCCGAATGGATAGAATATATGACCTCAGATGCGGAATCGCCTCTCACAGAGCAGAGAAAGAAGAACGGCAGAGCCGAGCCGTGGAAACTCGAATACCTCGGTGTCGGCAATGAAAATTGGGGCTGCGGAGGAAATATGCGTCCCGAATATTACGCCGACGTTTATAAAAGGTATCAGACGTTCTGCCGCAATTATTCGGGAAACAGACTTTACAGAATAGCCTGCGGTCCAAGCTCTGCCGACTATAACTGGACAGAAGTCATGATGAAAAATCTTGACAGCAATAATGTTGATGCTATCGACCTGCATTATTATACGATGCCCGTATGGCCCGAAATGGAATCAGCCACCGATTTTGACGATGAGCTTTATTATAAAACTATCGCTGCAGCGAACTTTTCCGATGAGCTTATCACAAGACATTCGGAGATAATGAACCGCTATGATCCCGAAAAGAAAATAGGACTTGTAATAGGCGAGTGGGGTTGTTGGCATAAGGTAGAAGAGGGTACGAACCCGGGATTTTTATATCAGCAGAATACTATGCGTGATGCTATCGTTGCTGCAATAGAGCTGAATGTTTTTAACAGACACAGCGACCGTGTTGTAATGGCAAACCTTGCGCAGGCGGTGAATGTTCTCCAGTCGGTCATTCTTACAGAGGGCGGTAAGATGATAAAAACGCCTACATATCACGTTTTTGACCTTTTTAAAACGCATCAGAACAACGAGGCAGTTTACTGCTATACGCAGAACGAAAATATGTCGGAAGGCAAAAATGCTCCGATGATCTCGGTTTCCGCATCGGTGAACGAAAAGAGTATGACCGTTACCGCCGCAAACTGTTCGCTTACGGAAGAGGCTGCTGTTGAATGCAGCATTTTCGGATTTAAAGCATCATCGGTTTCGTGCAGGATACTTACAAACGAGGCGCACAGCTATAACGACTTCGACTGTCCCGACAGAGTGAGCATTTCCGAGCATACGGCAGTCATCAAGGACAATGTGTTAAAGCTGAATATTCCGCCTTGTGCTGTTGTGGAATGTGTTGTTGACTAAATATTGGGGCATATTCACAGTGCATTTCGTCTTTATAATAAAAATATAAGCATAAGAGCTGCGTTTCATTAAAGAAGCGCAGCTCTTTGTTTTATAAAGCCATAATATGTTGGGCATATCTATCATAACAAATACGCCTCTTTCATAGAAAATCAAATGGATTCGGTCAATAAAATTTTATGTATTTATTATATCTCATTTTGCACGTTTAGTCAATACAAAGCACGGAATTATCTGCATTGATACAACATTTGCACGCATAAATGCAATGAGTTTTATGAAACATAAATAATACGGGCAAAAGGGCGATTTTTGGAGGCTCTGCGAA
>ENA-UADI01000445-UADI01000445.1-human-gut-metagenome-genome-assembly--contig:-NODE-445-length-13357-cov-4.879191_pt1 | contig 13357 bp, 8 predicted proteins | sample MGYA00244261_ERZ654257 | MGnify/ENA primary metagenome ERZ654257 (study PRJEB26926, sample SAMN06165243) | human gut metagenome | biome: ENVO:00009003; feature: ENVO:2100002; material: ENVO:00002003...
TACACTTATGCGATCGTCGGCAGCGTCAGATGTGTATAAGAGACAGGGCTGCTGATTACTTAGGAATAAAGCCTGTTACTATCCGAAGTTGGATCCGAAATAATAAAGATATCCCTGCCCACAAAATCGGTAAGCAGTGGAAATTCAAACGCTCGGAGCTTGATGCATGGGTAAAGAGCGGCAAAAGTGCTATTGAGTAGGAAATATAGCAACTTAATTGTAAGGAGATTCGTATTATGGCGGTTAAGAAAACGGAATTATATAGTTCACTATGGGCAAGTTGTGATGCACTGCGCGGAGGAATGGATGCATCACAGTATAAGGATTACATACTAACCCTTTTGTTTATGAAGTATGTAACGGATAAGTATAAGGGACAGAAATACGGAGAGTTGACCGTTTTCGATAAAGAACATGATCCCAATCCTGATCCCGAAAAAAGAATAGGCTGTTCTTTTGATGACTTTATTGCACTCAAGAACAAGAAGAATATTGGCGAAGGTATAGATAAAATCATCGCTCGCCTTGCTGAAGTAAATGACAGTCTAAAAGGTGTAATTGACATCGCACATTTTAATGACGAAGCAAAAATCGGTAAAGGGCAGGAAATGGTCGATAAACTCACAAAGCTTATAGCTATTTTTCAGCGCCCGGAATTGAATTTTTCAAACAATAAAGCCGATGGTGACGATATCATAGGTGATGCTTATGAATACCTTATGAGAAACTTTGCCACCGAAAGCGGTAAAAGTAAGGGGCAGTTCTATACCCCGGCAGAGGTATCACGTATTCTTGCAAAGGTTATAGGCATAGATAAATGTACGGATCATGATGCCACAGTATGTGATCCTGCTTGTGGTAGTGGTTCATTACTTATCAGAGCACTTGCAGAGGCTCCTTTTGAGATATCAGGTTATGGACAGGAAAAAGAAAGCTCGACGGCAGGTCTTGCTAAAATGAATGCCGTTCTTCATAATAAAGCTACTATCAAGATCATGGCAGGTAATACTTTTTCTGATCCGCAGTTTATCAAAAATGAAGATGCTTCCGAACTGGAACGCTTCGACTATATTGTTGCGAATCCCCCTTTTTCTCTTAAAAACTGGTCAGATGGTTTGAAGGAGTATGGAAGGTTCTCAGGTTATGGAGATAGACCACCTGAGAAAAACGGCGACTATGCCTGGTTGATGCACATATTAAAAACACTGAAATCTACGGGTAAAGCTGCTGTCATTCTCCCTCATGGTGTTTTGTTCCGTGGAAATGCCGAAGGTACTATTCGTCAGGCTATCGTTGATAAGGGCTGGATCAAAGGCATAATCAGTCTGCCGCCTAACCTGTTTTACGGTACGGGAATACCTGCTTGTATTATTATAATCGATAAAGAGGGTGCTGAAAACCGTTCCGGAATCTTTATGATAGATGCAGGCAAGGGATTTGTAAAGGACGGAAACAAGAACAGACTGCGTGAACAGGATATCTATCGTATTGTCACTACATTCAATGAGCAGATTACAGATGATCCTAAATATGCTCGCTTTGTTCCCAATAAGGAGATCAAAGAGAAGAATGGCTATAACCTGAATATTTCCCGTTACATAGATTCTTCCGAGCCTGAGGATATTCAGGATATTTATGCTCATATTCACGGCGGTATCCCTGCTGTGGATATAGATGCACTGAGTAAATACTGGGATGCATTCCCGACGCTGAAAGATGAACTGCTCAGTTCGCTGAGTGATAGCTATTATAAGCTGAATGTGGAAGAAAACGACATTCGCAGAACGATATATGCTAATGATGAATTCTCGGCATACGGAGAACTTATCGACAAGGCATTTACAGACTGGAAATCTTTTGCAGATACAAAGCTGAAAAAACTTGATAGCTCCGTTTCTGCCAAAATTCTCATATCCGAGTTGGCAGAGAATATAATGAAAGCATTTGAAGATATCTTGCTTATCAACAAGTATGATATTTACCAGATACTTCTTGCATACTGGAACGAAGTGCTTAACGATGATGTTTCTTTGATAATCTCGGATGATAAGGGCTATGAAATTGCAAGAGAGACCGAGAACATCATGAAGGAGACAAAGAAAACCGATGCCGACGGCAACCCTGAGTTAAAGGTTGCAGGCTGGGAAGGCAAGCTTATTCCGAAGGAAATAGTTATCTCAGAGCTATTCCCCGAGGAGAAAAAGGCGATAGATGACCTTATGGATATTGTCGCAGAGACCGATTCAAGACTCATGGCAATGATCGAGGAATCGGCAGAAGACTCGGCATTATCAGAACTTGCAGAGGGTGGAAAAGTCAAGAGCAAGGACATTCAGGAGAAAATCGACAAGATCATGGAAAATGTCCATACTCCGCTTATTGACAGCCTTGTAACGCTTCTGAATCTTCTTCCGTCAATGAAAAAGAAGGAATATACACAGTATATCGACAAGCACGCTGAACTGAAAGTTGCGTATACCGATAAAGGAACTGTAACCAATGCATCCATAAATAATGCTTTAAGTGCAGCCCGTGCAGAAGCGCCTGCACCTGCTTCATACGCCGATGACTATGAAGAGTTAAAGAAAGCGTTTGAGCTTGCACAAAGGTCTGAGGAGTCTACAAAGCTTATAAAAGAAATGGATAAGGCGCTTGATGAAAAGGCTCGTGAGAGATATGCGTCACTTACCGATGATGAGATCAAGGAGCTGCTTGTCAACAAGAAGTGGTATTATGCCATAGGCAAGGGAATTATTGATCTGTACACAGCAATTTCTCATAAGCTTGCCGAGCGTATCACCGAGCTTTCAAAAAGATATGAGCTTACACTTACAGACCTTGACAGTAAGATAAACGAAGCAGAATCATCACTGTCAGATATGCTTGGTGAATTAACAGGCAATGATTATGATATGAAAGCTTTTGCAGAGTTAATAGAATTGCTCGGAGGTTCAAACGATGTCGAATAATAACAAAACTCCGGCGATAAGATTCAAAGGATTTACTGACACTTGGGAACAGCGTAAGTTGGGTGACCACTCCGAAATAGTTGCTGGTGGGACTCCAAATACAGGACATCCTGAGTATTGGAATCCAAAGGAAATACCGTGGATGTCATCAGGAGAGATAAATAATAAGGTTATTTATTCTACTGACAATATGATTTCAAAAATCGGATTTTCCAATTCAAGTGCTAAATGGGTAAAAGAAAAATCAGTTTTAATTGCCCTTGCTGGACAAGGTAAAACTCGTGGAACTGTCGCAATTTCGGAGATTCCATTGACAACCAATCAATCAATTGCTGCTATTCACCCCGATAGTTTCTTATATTATAAATTCCTATTTCAGAATCTCGAAGGAAGATATAATGAATTAAGAGAAGTTTCATCAGGCGATGGAACAAGGGGCGGATTGAACAAGCAAATCATTTCTGATTTAGAAGTATTAGCTCCTGAAATACAGGAACAGATTAAAATTGGTGATTTCCTTTGTGGCATCGACACCCTTATCACCCTTCATCAGCGTAAGTGTGACAAGTTGATTCAATTCAAAGCGGCGATGCTGCAAAAAATGTTCCCGCAAAATGGTGCTAATAAGCCTGAAATAAGATTCAAAGGATTTTCTGACGCTTGGGAACAGCGTAAGGTTCAAGATGTTGCTGACCGCTTTGATAATCTGCGTATCCCTGTTGCAGCAAATCTTCGAGTTCACGGAACAACGCCGTATTATGGTGCAAACGGAATTCAGGATTATGTGGAGGGATTTACACACGATGGAGAATTTGTCCTTGTTGCTGAAGATGGAGCGAATGACTTAAAAAACTACCCTGTAAAATGCGTAAACGGGCGTATTTGGGTCAATAATCACGCTCACGTCCTTCAAGGAAAGGCGGGAATTGCCGATAATAGCTTTCTTGCCTTTGCCATAAGTCAATCAGATATTGAATCACTTTTGGTAGGTGGCGGTCGAGCAAAGTTGAATGCAGAAACCTTAATGAGCATTGAGTTTAGACTGCCCTGCTTGCAAGAACAGTATCGAATTGGCGAGTATTTGACACAGCTCGACCACCTTATCACCCTTCATCAGCGTAAGTGTGATAAATATAAAAGCATAAAAGCAGGATTGATCAGAAAACTTTTCCCATGAAATAACAAACACATTAAGGAGGAATGTACGTATGAGTATCGGTGATACCGAGAGAACCACGCAAAATCGTGTAATTGATTTCTTTAAGAACAGAAATATCCTCGATTATAAATATATTGGCAACCTGAAAGACAGAGCAAATAAAAATATCCGAGAAGACCGACTTCGTGCGTACCTTCACCTTAGCGGTTATAGTGAAAGGCTGATAGACGGCGCTGTTTCCGAACTTATAAAGGCTGCTGATGATATGACACATGGGCTTTATGATGCTAACCATAAGGTCTATACGCTGCTGAAATACGGTGCCAAGGTCAAGGAAACTCCCGAAAGCTCCCCAAAGACGGTTTACTTCATTGATGTTGATAACCCTACAAATAATGATTTTGCAATAGCCGAGGAAGTAACGGTTATTGACCGTCAGGAGAAAAGACCTGACCTTGTTATTTATGTCAACGGCATCGCTATGGCAGTTATAGAACTTAAAAAGAGCAGTGTGTCCGTTTCAAACGGTATCAGGCAGAACCTTACCAATCAGAAGGACGGCTTTATTGCATCGTTCTTTACCACAGTGCAGTTTTGTATGGCAGGCAATGAAATAGAAGGTCTGCGTTACGGCACTATTCTGACAGGCGAAAAATACTATATGGAATGGAAGCCTGACGGATTCCATGAAAACGAAGACGAGCGTGATCCTGAAGATGCACGTATTATGGAATACTGCGACCATATAGATGATCTTCTGCTTCAGCAGCTGTATCAGATGTTCGATAAGAAACGCTTTATAGACCTCATTGAGAATTTTGTAGTTTTCGATAAGGGCATTAAGAAGGTATGCCGTTATAATCAGTATTTCGGTATAAAACGTACTCAGAACAGATTAGCAAAACAGCGTGGCGGTATTCTATGGCATACTCAGGGCAGCGGTAAAACGCTGACAATGGTATGGCTGTCAAAATGGATCCTTGCAAATTGTAAAGAAGAAAATCCTCGTGTGCTTATCGTCACCGACCGTGATGAACTGGATGAGCAGATCGAGAAGACATACATTGGCGTTGATGAAAAGATCACCAGAACCAAGAGCTGTGATGATCTGCTTCGCAAGCTGAATTCCTATGACAGTTCACTCTTATGTTCATTGGTGCATAAATTTGGTCGCCGTGGCGGAGAAGCTACTGAATCCGATTATGACAAGTATATTGATGAGTTGAAGAAGTCGCTCCCTGCTGACTTTAAGGCGAAAGGAAAAATCTTTGTCTTTGTTGATGAGTGTCACAGAACGCAGTCGGGCAAGCTTCATGCTGCAATGCAGGCGATCATGCCGGATGCGATATTCATCGGTTTTACAGGAACACCGCTCCTGAAAAAGGATAAGAAGACAAGTATAGAGGTGTTCGGCACTTATATTCATACCTATAAGTATAACGAAGCAGTGCGTGACGGTGTTGTACTTGATCTGAGATATGAATACAGAGATATCCCACAGGAGCTCAGCGCACATGACAGAGTTGACCAATGGTTTGACGTTAAAACACGTTCTCTTTCAAGCAGAGCTAAAGCAAAGCTGAAAGAGAAATGGGCAAGTATGCAGAAAATCTATAGTTCCCGTTCAAGGCTTGAACGTGTCGCTTGGGATATAATTCAGGATTTTGATTTAAAGCCACGCCTTATGGATGGCAACGGAAACGCAATTCTTGTCGCAGATTCGATCTATACTGCTTGCAAGTATTATGAGATCTTCCAGCAGAGAGGTTTCAAAAAGTGTGCCATCATATCCTCTTACACTCCGCAAGCCGGTGATCTGAGAACTGATACTGTAAGTGCCGATGATGAAACTGAAACTTTTGAAAAATACGAGATATATCTCCGTATGTTAGGACTTGATCCTGATAATCTTCCGGAAAAACTTTCCATTCAGAAAAAGGTTGAGGATTTTGAAAAGGATGTCAAAGATAAATTTATCAACCAGCCTGCAAATATGAAACTGCTCATTGTGGTTGATAAGCTCCTCACAGGATTTGATGCTCCGCCGTGTACATACCTGTATATTGATAAGAGTATGCAGGATCACGGTTTGTTCCAAGCCATTTGCCGTGTTAACAGACTGGATGGTGATACAAAGGAATTTGGATATATTGTTGATTATAAGCAGCTTTTCGGAAATTTAAAGAATGCGATGGACACCTATACATCGGGTGCATTTGAAAACTATGATCCGGAAGATGTCGATGGACTTATCAAAGATAGAAGCGCTGAAGCAATCAAGCATTTCAATGAAGTGTACGATCAGTTGGAAGAACTATGCGAAGGCGTAGAAGCTCCAAAGGGTGATTTACAGTATATGCATTATTTCTGCGGAGAATCCGGCATGAGCGAAGAAACTGATGAGATCTATTCTCGTCTCAGAGAAAGGCTGTATAAGCTTGTAAGTGGTTTAGTTCGTGCATTTGCAGAAGCCAAGCCATACATGGTTGATATTTATACTGCCAAAGAAGTATCTGCATACGATGAAAAAGTAAAATTCTATGTTGAGCTGAAACAGACAATCGGAAATAAAAGCGGAGACTTCTTGGATTTTAAAGCTTATGAGCCGGATATGCGTAAATTGATCGACAACTATATTACAGCTTCAGATAGCGTTAAAATCGGTGAGTTCGATGATCTAACACTGCTTGATTTCGTAGCAGAACAGGGAGAAACCATGACTGATGAAAATGCTCCCTCAGATAAAAAAGAAGGAGCAGCTGAAGCGATTGAAAATAATATTCGTCGTAAAATGGTAGAAAAAGTTGCGGTCAACCCTAAGTATTATGAAAAGATGTCAGCAATACTGGATGAGCTGATTCAAAAAAGAAAGCAAGGCGTTATCTCTTATAAGGAACTCCTTGAGGAACAAATAAAACTTGCTAAAAATGTTGAACATCCGGAACAAAATGAAGACTATCCTGAAAGCATAAGAAAAAGTAAGGCTTTGCAAGCTCTATACGATAATACTGACGGTAATGAAATATTAGCAATCAAACTTCATAATGCTGTTCTTAGCAGTAAAATGAGCGGATTCCGTGGTGATCCTATAAAAGAAAACAGAATAAAGAAAGCTTTATTCATTATTCTTAATGATGATTCTGAAGTCGAAAGATTATTTAAAATCATCGAAAAGCAGGAGGAATACTAATATATGACAATTATGATTTCTGGCATACCTATTGATATCCATAAAAAGAATATCAAGAATATGCATCTTCAGGTCAAGCCTCCTGATGGACACGTCGTTATCTCTGCTCCGGCATCTATTGATGATAAGGCAATAGAAATATATGCCCGAACAAATCTTATTTGGATCAAAAAACAGATTGAAAAGTTTCAACATCAGGAAAGAAGCACTAAACGTCAGTATGTAAGCGGAGAAACGCTTTTCATATGGGGAAAACAATATTATCTATCCTTTCAGCCTAATTCACAAAAGAACGGATTTAAAATAAAAGGAGATAAGGTAATACTCTCTATGCGTGAAGAAAGTACAGTAAAGCAAAGAGAAAACTATGTGCGAGAGCAGTACCGTATCTTACTAAAAGCGGAAATTGAAAGATTACTTCCGAAGTGGGAAAGGCTTACCGCGCTATACTGTGATTCTTGGCAAACCAAATATATGTTAACTCGCTGGGGAACTTGTAATACAGAGAAGAAAAAACTATGGTTTAATTTACAGCTTGCACAGAAACCAATCGAGTGTTTAGAGTATGTAATATTGCATGAACTTCTCCATTTAAAGGAGCGTACTCATAACTCAGCTTTTATTTCATATATGGATTTGTACATGAAGGATTGGCGGGCTGTACGAAAAGAACTTAATGATTTAAGACTGGATTATTATAATATGGTCGAATGATGCGGTTGCTTGCCTTAGGCAGAGAAAGGAGTAAAAAATGTTAGATCAGCCCAAAGAACTAATAGAAAAGCATATAAAAACGCATACGGAAAGATCAGCAGAAGACAAAGCTGCTGTCTCTACATTAGAATTCTTTTTTCGTTCAAATGGACGCATCAACCCATTATTTGCATCTAACGATAAATGGCCTAACACCGATGGAACGTTTGAATATGTTGCAGACCCTGATGTATCAAGACGACCTAAGCAAAATTTCTTTGTTCAGATAAAAGGTTCACATTCATACAAAGAGGATAATGGGAGAATCAAGTATTCGTTGCAAAGCCTTGGTTTCCCAGCAACGATGGCTATGGATGTCACCTTAGACCCCGGAATACTCTTTGTTGTATTTGATCCTGACGAAAGAGGCTCTGAGCGTGTTTTCTGGAAATATATGTCAGTGGACTATATAAACTCGATTGATTTTTCCAAAGGTAGTACAACTGTTGCTTTTGAGGCAGAAGAGGAAATTTTTAATACCGATGAAAGTATTATTGATTTTTGTAAAAAACTTGATCGTATAATTGAACATCATTCATTTGTAAATAAGCTTAGTTCAACTCAGCTTAATCTTGATGATATCAAAAGAATTGTAATGGCTTGTGATAGGTCGATAGTCAGAAGTATTGATACAATAGAAAACCGTAGTGCAACCAGAGATGAAATATCTCAAGATATTCTACCAAGATTAAATGACCTATGCAGAGCTGCATTATTACAAAACTCTTATAATATTAGATGCACAAAGCCAAATCTTCAATTAGCATATGAACAAGCTCAACTCGATTTGAGGACTAAATATCTTGCCAATTTCTTACGATGCTTAAAGTATATTGATTGCCGAATTCCGGAAGAAGGTCAATCTGAACGCTTAATGTTAAAATACTATAACTTCATGTGGCAGATCAGAAAATACTTCTGGGATAACAATAGAATATCTATTCTTCAAAATCTTGAAAAGTTCCCACTTAACACAGACCAACTTGACAATGAGTACTATAACATAGTTGCAAAAGCAATTGAATCTACAGATTTATCACCTCATTCTTTGGAAAGCACACGTTTTTATGTTCAAAAGAAAACACCATTTTATGTTGGCACCGAACGCTATTATGAAATCACCTTGCAATTAGCCAATAAATATGCTACTAAATTTAATAGAATAACTGTTTATTCAAAGCAGAATATTTCAACTGCTTATTCAATTAATATTGGCTATACCGACACAACGATTGATTTATGGGGTATTGCTTCAAATATAAAAATCATCACAAACTGGAGGGTATCCATTGCACCTACTTGTTTAAACAAACTTGGAAGAATATTAAATATTCCATTAAGGTTGAATGCAAGCTATGGCGAGTATGCTGAATTAATGAGTTTTCTCACCAAAACGGGAATGACGTTGCTTGATATTATTGATTTACAAGAAATGGATTTCCATTCAATTCGCGATCAAATATATGGTAATACAAACACTAATCACTTTAGAGAAGTGATTGAGATATTGAGAAGAGATTATTCTTCCGATTCCGTAATATTTGGAAAAAATGTTGTTCGTTATCTTTTGATTAATCTTCGTGAAAAAAGTCTAATTGATGTAATGCCTAATAGATTCACAAAAATGCTAGCTGGTTCCCCTCTTTACCTTGCATCAGGATGTCGTCCATTTGAACGCAATCCGCTTCTAGCAAATTTACCACATAGTAAAACAGCTGAAGTTAGTATAACAAAAATACTTAGTGCATCTGGAACAGAAAAAATCAATATTCTTTTACCATATCTAAGAATAAGAAATGCGATAAATAAATCGGGTGAATTATATTTCAAAGCAAGCGAAATTGCTTCAGACAAATCCATTAACGATTATAATGAGTATTTAGTTGAGTGGGAGCAAGATCAAGGATATAGCATAGTAAATGATAGCGGCTTAGTTACAATATCTGCCTATGAAACCATTACACTTAAGATTCTACAGAGATTGTTAGATTTTACGCAAGCAGGAATTAAAGGTCAAAAAGAACTAAACGCACGATTTATAAAAGATCATTCAGCACTCTTTGAGAAGGTTGATGTTTCCAAGCAAAAAGCAATTAAATATGCTTTTGTTAATTCAAGAATACTGTTGATATATGGTGCTGCTGGAACGGGTAAAACAACACTTATTAATTATATATCTAGTCTTATGCCCAAATCAAAAAAGCTTTTTCTTACTAAAACACATGCTGCCATTCAACACCTTCAAAGAAGAATTGATAATCCAGGATCAGATTCTGATTTTATTTGTATTGATAGTTTTACAAGAAGAGTTAATTTGCCAGATTATGATATTATTTTTGTAGATGAGTGCAGTACAATAGATAATCGAACAATGCTTAACTTTATTAGTAAAATTAGTTCGGATTCATTGCTTGTCCTTGCAGGAGACATCAATCAAATCGAATCAATTGATTTTGGTAACTGGTTTTATTATGCCAAGCACATCATAACTACACATGGTGCTAATATTGAATTACTTGATACTTGGCGAACCAAGGAAGAAAGCCTACTGAGTCTATGGGAAGAAGTAAGGAACAATGATGTTAGGATCACCGAAAAACTCGTCATAGATGGACCCTTTTCAAAGGAAATAGGATCAGATATATTTACTTCTAATGTAACAGATGAAGTTGTTCTGTGCTTAAACTATGACGGAAAATTTGGGCTAAATAATATAAACAGTTATTTTCAAAATGCAAATCCAAATGGTGAAGCTATAATATGGCAAGGCTGGAGGTTTAAAAAGGGAGACAAAATCCTTTTTAATGATAACTCTCGTTTCACATACCTCTATAATAACCTTAAAGGAATTATTGTAGACATAGAAAAGACAGACGATCAAATAGCATTTATTATTGATGTCGAAACTATAATCACTGAACAACAGTGTAAATCAGACCAGATTGAGTATATTGACACACTTGATGAAAAAACTCGGATTAAACTTATTGTATATGCTTTCGATGAAGATGAAATTGATGACGAGGAAGACGCTAAGAAGACTATTATACCTTTCCAGTTAGCATATGCCGTTTCGATTCATAAAGCACAAGGCTTAGAATATGATTCTGTAAAAGTGATTATTCCCAGTGTTAATTCTGAAAAAATAACAAAAGGGGTTTTTTACACAGCAATAACTCGCACAAAGAAAAAACTAACGATTTACTGGAGTTCCGAAACGATGGAAGCAATTATTTCTGGCTTTTCATCTGAACATAGTGGTTTCAAGAGTCTGGATATAATAAAAAACAAACTAGCTCAGCTGTAAATAAAATTTAGTATCTCCCTATAGAACGCTCAAAGGTTGGATAATACAATCAAATAGCCATAAAAACGAAGCATTGAAGGTCGTAAATCTTCAATGCTTTGTTTTAGTTTATAGGCAAAATTTATAAACTGCATCCTACTTTATAGTAAACCGCCTGATACAAAATAACACAATACCGCATAACAGTTTACAAAATATTCAGGCACGCAAATTTTAAGTCTAAGCCATTAACAAATATAAGATATTCTGCATTTCAGGTGACGTTTGAGAACGTTTCGCAACGTTTGGCGCATTTTGGCGATGTTTCCGCTACGAAAGAGAGCTGCGTTTTTTGAAAATTCATTATGATATAATAATTTCAGCGGACAAAAAAATTTTTCCGCATCAAAATGAAAGAAGTGATACCAATAAAGAAGCAAGTCATAAAATCCTAAACAAATGAAATGTACCGATATGATACCGGAATAAGAGTACCGCACATATAAAAAGTACCGAAAGGAGGAAGGATGTATATGCTGCCCCGAAAACCGCAGCTGCACGGAGTCAGAACCGCACCCTTGCCGCTTGAGAACCGCAGTGTCAAAGTGCATCAACATTACCCAACATATTAGTCAGCATAGGCCTGCCCGGTACATCAGCACCGGACAGACCCACAGCATTTAATTATTCATACTTGCGAACGATCATTCTAATCTGCTCGGTAATATCCTGCTCCGCCCAGGTGTGCTCATCAACAGGCTCTTCAGAAAACAATTCAAGGATTTCAGCCTTTGCAGCGGAAACGTTTTGACAGTGCAGAAATAACCATGAATAGCGTTCATCGAGCATGACTTCATTCACCGTCATGACTCAACCTCCGATGATACTCCATAACGTTCACGCATTGAAATCCTGCCGTCTATCGGCATAATAAATGAGTTGTGAATGATCCTGTCCATGATTGCTTCTGAAATGGGGCTTTCGCTTTCTGGATCAGGATTGATCCTTTCATACCATCCCTCCGGTTCATACTGTGTGCAGAAGATCATTGACCTTTTGCAGCGAGCCTCGGCGATTTCAGGCATAATGTACGATTCTGCAGGTGTAAGCCTGCGGATAAGCCATTCATCAAGGATAAGCAGATCAACTTTCCTGTATGCGTCAATCACCTTCTTGAATTCACCGTTATCTTTAGCAACAGTAAGTTCATCAAGCAGTTCAGGCATACGGATATATTTTACTGTCCTGAACTTACGGCAGGCAGAATTGCCAAGATCACAGGCAATATACGTCTTTCCATTCCCCGATGCACCCTTGAGAATGATATGATGCCCATCGTCAATGTATTTGCAAGTGGAGAAACGTTATCTGTTTTTTGTCAAGGTGTCTGTCCTCAAGGTATTCAATGCTCTCAATAGTAGCGTTGCTCTCTGAAAAGCGTGCATTATGTATATATCTGTTAAGCTTATTCGCTTGACGTCGGTCCCATTCGCAGTCAACAAGCAATCCCAGACGTTCTTCAAATCCAAGACTTGAAAAGTTAGCATTATCCGCAAGCTGACGTTCCGGTTCAGAGGCAAAAGCGTTCATCTTCATGCTGCGCAAACGCTGCACTGTGAATATATCATTCATTGTCCGCACCTCCCTTTCTGAAGTATGCGGCTCCACGGGTAATGCCATATTTATTGCAACTGTCCTCGGCATCAGACTTTGCATCAGTATTTTCCGACGGCTGTCTGCTGTTCTTGAGAATGGTGGTTATTGTACGGATCGACGGTGCAGACGAGAGCGAGATCATTCTTTCACAGGCGCTTTCAAGCTTCTTTTTACTATATTTTTCACCCGGTTTTACAAGAATGACACAGGACTTGTACCCCTGCTCGGGAGCCTTGCCCGTTTCCAGAAAATGCTTAAGAACCCGTCTTCACAAGCATATGCGTGCGGATTTTCGGCAAATTTTGCCGCAGACTGCGTTAAAAATCCTTGCCGGGCGAAAGCCC
>ENA-UADI01000467-UADI01000467.1-human-gut-metagenome-genome-assembly--contig:-NODE-467-length-12986-cov-5.148635_pt1 | contig 12986 bp, 9 predicted proteins | sample MGYA00244261_ERZ654257 | MGnify/ENA primary metagenome ERZ654257 (study PRJEB26926, sample SAMN06165243) | human gut metagenome | biome: ENVO:00009003; feature: ENVO:2100002; material: ENVO:00002003...
TACGAGATCCTGAGATGTCTCGTGGGCTCGGAGATGTGTATAAGAGACAGTCTTCCGACAGCGTGCTCAACAGCTGAGTTTGCACCTCCGGCAGCAGCTTATTCTCTTCCAGCAGCGCCAGCTTCAGGGCGTTATCGCGCAGCGGGCTACCGTAATCGCCCAGCCAACGATTCTCATCCTGGCGCGGGGTGGCAACCGCCAGCTTCAGGGCGGCGTCGCCGCGCGGCGCATCGCCCATGGTTTTCAGCGCAATGCCGAGCTGCAGCAGCGGCAAGCCGGATCGCGCCTGGTCGTGACGGCTCCAGATTTCACGCAAGGCGCCGAGCGGCGCTTTTTGCTGACGCGCCAGCACCAGCGCGGCGTATGCCTGGGCGGCAAAGCGGCTGGCCTGGGCGTCGTCGCTGTAGCGCACGGTCATCAGGCCCGGCTCCTGCAGATAGCGCAGCAGGCGCTCGTTGCCTTTATTAATGGCGTTGACCGGTACGCTATAGCCCTGCTCGCTGGCGCGCACGAGGAAGTCCATGGCGTAGGCGGTCAGCCAGTACTCTTCCGGCCCCTCTCTATCCCATAGCGCAAAGCCGCCGTTTTCCAGCTGCATCTGCAGCAGGCGTGAAATACCGACATCGATGGCCGCGCGGCGTTTTTCGTCGCTGTCCCCGCTAATGCCCAGCGCCTTTAGCTGCGCCGCGCTGGTATACAGGGACGGGAACAGGCCGCTGGCGGTCTGCTCAAGGCAGCCGTAAGGATAGGCTTTCAGCTCGCGGATATAGCGGGCGAGATTCAACGGTGGTTTACCGCTGAGCAGCAGTTGGCCCTGCAGCGTTTGCGGGGCAAAGCCCTGGCTCTGCGCCGCCGGCGGCTGCCAGCTTTCACCTGGCTGCAGCACTGCGCCGCTGTTGACGGTCTGTGCCGGGTACGCCGGACGCACGCCGATTTTCCACTGTTTTTGCAGCGGGGCGAAGGTTTCGCCCGGCAGGCTCAGGCCGCTGATGGTGGCATTAACCTGACCATCGCCGAAGCCCGCCAGCGCGCTCACTGGTATAAACAGCGTGCTGCGCGCCCCCGGCGCCAGTTGCACCGGCGGCAGTTGACCCTCGCTCAACGTTACCAGCCCGCTGGCGGTAAGGTGAACCTGCAGGGTTTGCGGTTTATCGGTCAGATTGCTGAGATCCAGCGCCAGACGCGTAGTATCGCCGCTGGCGAGGAAGCGCGGAGTGTTCAGCTCGGCGATGACCGGGGCGGCCACCACCACTTTATCTTCGCTGCTGCCGAAGTCATCCGCCGTCCACGCCTGGGCCATCACCCGCAGCTCGCCGTTAAAATCGCCAATGGGTAACGTCACCGTGCCTTCGCCCTGATCGTTCAATACCACCGGCTGCGCCTGCTGGGCGACGATCGTCACGTGGTTAACCGGCGGTTTGCCGCCGCGTTTTAACTCGTCGCCATCGCCGCCGAAGCGCAGGCTGGCCACCCGCCCCTGCCCTTCGATCACCTGGCCGTAGATGTCATAGATATCTGCGCCGTAACGCTTCTGGCCAAAGAAGGCGTTCCACGGATCCGGGGTAGCGTAATCGGTGATATTCAGTACCCCGCTATCCACCGCCGAGAGCAGGACATTGACCTGTTTCGGCGCCTCGCCCTCTTTGACGCTGGCTTTCACTTTCACCGTCAGCGGCTGGTTGGGGCGCATTTTGTCCGGGGCCTCCAGCGCCAGCGTCAGGCGACGGTTTTCATCGCCCAGCGGCAGATGCAGCAGGCCCACCGCGCGTTTCGGCGTTGCCGAGCGCGATTTATCGCCGGGACGAACCACCAGCGTGCTGAGGTAGAGGTCGTGGCGATTCCAGGTTTTATCCACCGGGATCGACAGGTCCATCCCCTCCGCCGGGACGTCAATTTCCTGCCACCACAGCGGCCCTTCGCTGGATTCCACCATTGCGTAGCCTTTACCCGCCGCCGGGGCGGCGATGTGCAGCCTGATGGTGTCGCCCGGTTTATAGCTCGGTTTATCCAGCTTCATGGTGACCCGGTCAGGACGCGCCGCGCCGGCGCCTTCGCTGTTATCCTGCCAGCTGTAGCCCGCCCAGAAGCGCACGCTGCTGACCACGTCGTCCGGTCCTTTCACCTCCAGGCGATAGGATCCCCACTCCACCGGGAAGCTCACTTTGCCGATCTGGCCGGCCTGCAGGTCCAGCGACTCCTCGCCCTCCTGCAGATCTTTTTGATCGAACTGCGACTGCCAGCCTTCGCTGTCGGACCAGTTCCAGTAGTAGTCGCGCCGCTCGCGGATCAGCCGCACCTGGAGACCGGAGATCGCTTTTTTCTCGCCTTTGACGTCGGCATAGACGATATCAAACGCGGCGTTACTGTTTTCATCCACCACCGGCTGTTTGACGGTGGTATCGGTGCGGTAATCGTAAACGTCCTTCAGCGTAAATTGCGGGCGGATCCCCGGCAGCGCCTCGGCGGGCCAGATCGGCTGCTTAACCGTACGGGTCACCGGGCGACCGCCGGATTCCAGCAGGCTGGCCTGCAACACCACCTGCAGCGGCGAATGGCTATCCTGCCACTGGCTTGAGGTGGTCACTTCGCCATGGCCTTTTTCGTCCAGCGTCAGCTGGACTTCATCCAGACTACGGGAGAGGTTTTCTTCCGCAATATCGCCGAACTGGAAGCCCGGCAGCGCAGCGACGGCGTCGCGCAGCGGGCGCAGGAACAGCTTGCCCTGCAGCTGGTTGCCGCTGGCCGGCGCGCCGTAGAGATAAGCGCCGCTAACGCCAAAGGTGACGTCGGCATCCGGCGCGACTGGCGCGGCCTGCGGCGTCAGGTTCAGGGCCATGCGTTCCGGCATAAAGTCTTCAACGTGGAAATCCCATTCGCGCGGCTGATTGTCGCCGGCGCTGGCGCGAATGTGCCACATGCCGGTAGCCGCGCCGCTGTCGAGCGGATAAGTAAACTGGTACAGGCCATTCACTGGTTTGCTCATCACCGAGCGGATCACCTGGCCGTCCGGCTGAACCACCTCCAGTTTCACCGGCTGCTCCGCCAGCGGCTTGCCGTCGCTATCGCGCAACAGCGCATTAAGGATCACCGTTTCGCCGGGACGATAGAGATCGCGCGGGCCAAACATAAAGAACTGTTTGCTAAAGCCGGGCGCGCCTGCGATAGAGAATTCCGCCAGATCCAGCGCCGGCAGCTTGAGGTCGAGCAGCGTGGTCTGCCCCTCTTTGCGCGCCAGCAGCAACGCGGCTTCTTTATCGGTTTGCAGGGTGACGTGGCCCTGGCTGTCGCTTTTCGCTTCCGCCAGGGTCTGCCCTTTGGCATTGAGCAACTGCACCTCAATGCCCGACTGGGCGGCGCCGTTTTCCAGACTCTGGGTAAAAACGTCCAGCCGGTTATGGTAGCGATGCGCCGAGACGCCGATATCGCTGAGGGTAAACAGCGTCGCCGCGTTGCTGTAGCTATAACGGCCCGCCGGGTTCATGACCGCCACGTAGACGCCAGGCTGCTGGAGCGGCTTGATGTCGCTCAGCGGCAGCAGCAGCTTTTCGCGAGTATTACGCGCCGGGTTGAGATCGAAGCGGCCGCTGTAGACCAGATCCGCCATCTTCAGCAGTTCATCAGATTCCCAGTTGCTTAACGAGTTACGGTATTCCCACTGACTGACAAAGGCGGAGAGCGATTCCGGCTTAATGCGGAAGAAATTAACGTCGACATTATCGACGTTCAGCGCCATCACCGGCAGCCCGGCGACCACGTTGCCCGGCAGCAGCGAGCCGCGGCTGGCAAACCCAACGCTCGGTGCGATATCGCGGGTGGTCAGGGTCTTCTCAAACGGTTTGTCGAGCGTCGCCTTGTTCAGGGCGGTCAGCGTCGGGTCGACCGAGACAATCAGCTCGCGCTTTGGCTCAAGGTGACGCAGACGCAGCTCTTTCAGATTCGGCGCCAGCTCCCAGGCACCGTCCACCTTACCGCTTTTCTTGTCGACCAGATGCACGCTGCGCGAGAAATCCTGGTCCGGCTGCAGCGGGACGGAAAACGTCAGCACCAGGGTCGCGGCGCCATCCAGTTGCACCTCCGAGGCGTCGAGGAGCGTCAGCGCTTTACCCTGGCTTCTTTCCGCCAGCGCCGCCAGCTGGGCGCGGTCCGGTTTTGCCGTCGCGCCTGGGTTGCTATCCGCGGCTGGCGCCGGGGCCGAGGCCTGCGGTGTACCGCTGTCATCACACCCGGTTAATGAAAATGCGGTAAGGAGCGCTAGTGATAGCGCCGCTAAACGAAATGGTTTCATCCTTCTAACCCCTCGGCCGATGAGCCTGATGCAATTTGTCACATTTATTATGCGTTATGGCGGCGCTTCTCAACAGTGACGAAGCGGGTTTCTGCCGATTAATCAGAAAAGTGCCGTGACGCCGTCCCCACTCTGGCGTCCTTAACTTGTCAGCGCCAGCTAAAACGCCGACAATTCAGTCATGAATAATAAAACGGAGGCACCTATGTCCACCTCGTTTTTTGTCGCTGCCGACTGGCTGGCAGAACATATTGATGACCCGGAAATTCAGATTATCGACGCCCGCATGGCGCCCGCCGGGCAGGAGGCCCTGCGGGATATGGCCGCGGAATACCGCGCCGGCCATGTGCCGAACGCGCTGTTTTTCGATATCGAGGCGCTATCCGACCACACCAGTCCGCTGCCGCATATGATGCCGCGGGCCGAAGCGTTTGCCGTCGCCATGCGCGAACTGGGCGTCTGCAGCGATAAGCATCTGGTGGTCTATGACGAAGGCAATCTGTTTTCCGCCCCGCGCGCGTGGTGGATGCTGCGCACCTTTGGCGTAGAGAAGGTGTCAATTCTGGCCGGCGGGCTGGAGGGCTGGCGGCGCGACGAACTGCCGCTGGAACAAGGGATGCCGGAGGTGGCCGAAGGGGAATTCGACGTGCGGTTCGATCCTCAACAAATTAAGCGTCTGACCGACGTCCTGTTGGTCAGCCATGAAGGATCGGCGCAGATTGTCGATGCCCGTCCGGCGGCCCGGTTTAACGGCCAGGCCGACGAACCGCGCCCGGGCCTGCGCCGCGGGCATATCCCCGGCGCGCTGAACGTACCGTGGACGGATCTGGTGATTAACGGCGAACTGAAAACCGTTGACGAGCTGAACGACATCTTTTTACGTCAGGGTGTCGATTTTGAACGGCCGATCATCGCCAGCTGCGGCTCGGGGGTGACGGCGGCGGTGGTCGTGCTGGCGCTCACCACGCTTGGCGTGAACGGCGTCTGCCTGTATGACGGCTCCTGGAGCGAATGGGGCGCGCGGAGCGATCTGCCGATTGAACCGGCCCCTGCCGCTCCGTAAACACGGCGTGACCGCGGGCCTCCCGTTCCGCGGTCACTAAATAATTTCTGATTTTCTCTCCCACTTTCTTCTGCTTCTCGCTAAACCGGTTACTCTGTGCTGCCGCAGGGCTTGTACCTGTCGAGTTCGCTTTGCCTGATGCGGAGGCAGAGCACTGGTACAGAATTCCTCAGGGCTGATAGCGCATCCAGTCCATCCCAATCTGATGTCACCACAAGGAGTGAAAATGGCATTAGTCTCTAACCCACATTCGGCTTATTCACCGCGCCTTCCCTGGCTGGGAGGTATAGCTGGCCTGCTGGCAGGCGGCGCGATCCTTTATTTTTGGCCGCAATGGAACCGGACATGGCTAAGCCTGGTGCCTGCGCCAGTCTCCGTGTATACCCGCTTTCTCGGGGTCACTCTGGAAGAGGTCCCACTGATCACCTATGGTCACCAGGCGCTGCTGGGTTTTCTGATGGTGCTGCTCGCGCCCGGTTACGGTAAGTCGACCCTTGCCGCGTGGATGATGCATAACCCAGCGTCAAGCCGGCGCTGGCCCGGCGAGGTATTCCGTGCCTGGGTCACAAAATTTGGCCTGCTGGTCATGGTCTTTTGCAATCTGTTCTTTTTGTCCCGGGTCCCATCCGGAACCCTGGCGTTATATATTTTTATTCTCCAGCACATCAGCGTTGCCGCGGCGGTGGCGTCAGGGGTGCTGCTCCTGCGTGACGCCCGGCGCCTGGCCCGCACGTTCGACGCTCAGCTGGCGGACCTGCGTCTTCTCATGATACTTACCCTCGGGTTCCAGACGATTTTGCCGGCGCAGATCGCGCTGATGAGCGCCCGGGGCGTGAATACGCCGCTGGGCTGGTATATTGTCAGCGCGCAGATGGTGGGGGTGTTACTGGCGTTTATGCTGGTCGGCGGGCTGGTAGCAGCGCTACGCTATCTGCTGGGAGAGGAAAGGTGCCGGGCCTGGCGCGGGGATATGGCGCTCTTCAACGGCATCGTCACGCTGTGCGTGGCGGGATTTCTGCTCTATCACATGGTGTCAGCCTATCCGCGGATCGTTGCCGCCCTGCATTAATCTTTACCAACCCGCTTTGGCATCGAGCTGAAAGTATAGCGAAACCGGGGGCTGGCGCCCCCGCTGTCAGATAATGCGGTTTTGTTTGAAATCGCGCAGGAAGCTGCCCCAGCGCTTTTCATAGAACGGCGTGATATGGGCAATCATAAAGTGGCTGATGCCCTTCTCGCCGTCTACCACCTGGCAAATATCGATCGGCTCATCGCCGGGCAGGGTATCGGTGGCCACGCTGCCGGTGGTCTGAATAATGGACTCGATATCCCCTTCCGCTTCAATGCCGATAAGCAGATTAGCAGGCGCGTCGGCGTGCTCTTTGATCGAGCACAGGAACGCCCGCTTGACGGTTTTCAGCGTTTTGAACAGCGTGGTCAGCGAATCCACCATCTGCGCCGGCGGCTCGGCGACTTCAGACAGCAGCAGCGCTTCGCCGCCTTCCAGTACCGTCTGGGTGCTCAGTGGGCTGCCCTCTTCGCCTAACAGATGGCTGATTTCCCGTGGGGTGAATTCTTTGCCGCTCGGCAGCTTCGGGTTGAGGAATAACGATTCGCCCAGCGTCATCGCCATCAGCGTGCGGGCCGGCATCATCACGAAAGCTTGTTCATCCGCCACCGCCTGCTGCAGCGCCTCCAGCGAGGTAAAGAATGGGATCACCGAGGTACCGTCGTCTTTTTCCCAATGCTGCAGATCCAGCGCGCTATCTTCGACAATCTGCTCGCCATCGGCTGCCCTGCCCGGCACCCAGACGGTGGCCTCCAGCAGCGCGCTGAAAAATGCCGGACGATGGGCGGGCTCAGTCGCCGCTTTTTCCAGCAGGGTTTCTAATTCATTTTTTGTATCTGACATAGTTTGGCTACTTCACAATGAATTGCCCGGCGGCCATTCGTCCACGCGGGCATATGGTTTTCCTAGCCGGGTAAGCGCAGCGCCACCCGGCAAGGCCATTACTCAGCTGTCAGCAGGTTAGCAATGGTACGCACGCCAAGCCCGGTGGCGCCCGCCGACCACTGCTCAACGGCAGATTTGCGGTAGGTTGCCGAACAGTCGATATGCAGCCAACCCTGGTGGTAGTTTTCCACGAAGTGGGACAGGAAGCCCGCCGCGGTGCTGGCGCCGGCCGGATAGGCCGCGCTGCCGGTATTGTTCAGGTCAGCAAAGTTGGACGGCAGCTGGTTGCGGTGGAACTCGGCCAGCGGCAGACGCCAGAAGGCTTCGTTTTCCGCCTGAGCGCTCGCCAGCAGGCGATTCGCCAGCGCATCGTCAAAGCTGAACAGCGCGTGGTAATCATTGCCCAACGCGGTTTTCGCCGCGCCGGTCAGGGTGGCGGCGTCGATGATCAGCTCTGGCTTCTGCGCCGAGGCGTCAATCAGGCCATCCGCCAGCACCAGGCGGCCTTCCGCGTCAGTGTTCATAACTTCAACGGTTTTGCCGTTGCGATAATGAATAATATCGCCCAGTTTGAAGGCGTTACCGCTGATCAGGTTGTCGGCGCAGCACAGGTAGAGCTTCACGCGTTTGTTCAGCCCGCGGGTAATGGCGAAAGCCAGCGCGCCGGTGATAGTCGCCGCACCGCCCATATCGGATTTCATTGAATCCATAAAGGCGCTCTGTTTAATGCTGTAGCCGCCGGAATCAAAGGTGATGCCTTTGCCCACCAGGCAGGCGTATACCGGCGCCTCTTTATCGCCGGTCGGGTTATAGTCCAGCGCCAGCAGGACCGGCGGACGCTCGGAGCCGCGGCCCACGGTATGCAGACCAAGATAGCCCTGCTCGCGCAGATCTTCGCCTTTGGTGATGCGATAGCTTATCTTCTCACCCGCCACGCCACACAGCAGGTCGACAGCGCGCTGCGCCAGCTGCTCCGGACCCAGCTCTTCCGCCGGCGCATTGATGGTGTCGCGCACCCAGTCGATGATCGTCAGGCGGTTATCCAGCTCGCTGCGCTGCGCGTCGTCAAGGGATGGCCATTCGACCTGACGCTGACCTTTCGGCCCTTTATAGCCGGCCCAAAAGGCCCAGGCGCGATCGGTGTTCCAGCCTTCGCCGCTCAGGGCGACGTGCTTGATGCCCATGCCGTCAATTTTGCGCGCCGCGCGCTGGATAAGCCCGAGGTCGTCTTTACCGTTGAGATGTAGAGCGATGCCGTCGTTATTGATGCTCCAGGTCGCTTTTTCTCCCCAGCGTCCATCGGCTGGCTGAGTAGAAAGCGTAATCTTCATAGCTTCGGTCATTATCATTATCCTTCTTAGCAAACGGGCCACCCTATGGCAGCCCGTTAAAATGTTTTCGCTTAACGCGAAATTATTCGGCCTCGTCTAGCCAGACTAGCAGAATCGCCTCGAGAATTTTTTCATTGGATGCGTTTGGATCATCATCAAACTCTTCCAAATCGCAAATCCACTGATGCATGTCGGTAAAGCGAACGGTTTTCGGGTCGAGATCCGGGTAAGCGTCGTACAGCGCTTCGCCGATTTCGCGACTGTCGGTCCATTTCAGTGCCATATTAGTGCTCGCGTGCGTGGTTGATGGTGTAACGCGGGATCTCAACGACCAGATCTTCGTCGGTGACGCGCGCCTGGCAGCTCAGACGGCTGTCAGGTTCCAGCCCCCAGGCTTTATCCAGCATGTCGTCTTCATCTTCGCTACTTTCCGCCAGCGAGTCAAAACCTTCACGCACGATGCAGTGGCAGGTGGTGCAGGCACAGGATTTTTCGCAGGCGTGTTCAATTTCGATACCGCTACGCAGCGCGGCATCGAGAATGGTTTCACCGGTCTCAGCTTCCACAACGATGCCATCCGGACACAGGTCCTGGTGGGGCAGAAATACAATTTTTGGCATTTTAAACCTCGTCCACGGATTGGCCTTTCAGCGCGATACGGACCGACTGATCCATACGGCGAGCGGCGAATTCCTGGGTTTGTGTGTCGATATTTTTAATCGCTTCTTTAATCGCGTCAGCGTCGTCGCCTGCCGCGGCGGCGCGTACCTGCTCCGCAGCGGCATCGATGGCCTGACGCTCCGCGGCGCTTAACAGCGCGGCGTCGGCGGCCAGCGCGCTTGTCAGGCTCTCCAGCACGCGCGCGGCTTCCACTTTCTGTTCAGCCAGCATGCGCGCCTGAATATCCTGTTCGGCGTAGCTCATCGAATCTTTAATCATGGTGGCGATTTCGCCATCGGTCAGACCATAAGACGGTTTCACCTGGATGGAGGCTTCCACGCCGGTCGATTTTTCCATCGCCGTAACGCTCAGCAGGCCATCGGCATCCACCTGGAAGGTAACGCGAATATGCGCCCCGCCCGCCGGCAGCGCCGGGATACCGCGCAGCGCAAAGCGCGCCAGCGAACGGCAATCCTGGACCAGCTCACGCTCGCCCTGCATCACGTGAATGGACATCGCCGTCTGGCCATCTTTGAAGGTGGTAAACTCCTGCGCGCGGGCCACCGGAATGGTGGTATTACGCGGGATCACTTTCTCCACCAGGCCGCCCATGGTTTCCAGGCCTAACGACAGCGGGATAACGTCGAGCAGCAGCAGTTCGCTGTCCGGCTTGTTGCCCACCAGGATATCGGCCTGGATCGCCGCGCCGATGGCGACAACTTTGTCCGGGTCAATGGAGGTCAGCGGAGTGCGACCAAAGAACTCGCCAACGCGCTCACGCACCAGCGGCACGCGGGTCGAACCGCCGACCATCACCACTTCCAGCACTTCTTGCGCTTCAACGCCAGCGTCTTTTAGCGCCCGACGGCAGGCCATCAGGGTACGTTTTACCAGCGGGGCAATCAGATCGTTAAACTGGCTGCGGGTGATATCGCCCTGCCAGCCGCCGACCTCGACGTGCGCTGCCTCGGCATCGCTCAAGGCGATTTTCGCCGCGATGGCGGCATCCAGCAGCTCACGCTGCAGACGGTTATCGCTGCGGTCGCTGAAGCCCGCCTGCTCGCGCAGGTAGTCAGCCAGCAGGTGATCGAAATCATCGCCGCCGAGAGCCGAGTCGCCGCCGGTGGCCAGCACTTCAAACACCCCGCGGCTTAAACGCAGAATGGAGATATCAAAGGTGCCGCCGCCGAGATCGTAGACCGCAATCACCCCTTCCTGGCCGGAGTCGAGGCCGTAGGCAATAGCCGCCGCGGTCGGCTCATTGAGCAGGCGCAGCACGTGCAGGCCCGCCAGACGCGCCGCGTCTTTGGTTCCCTGGCGCTGAGCGTCATCGAAGTAAGCGGGAACGGTAATGACCACGCCGTCGAGTTCGCCGGCCAGCGCTTCGGTCGCCCGGGCGGCCAGCGCTTTGAGGATATCGGCGGAGACGCGAATCGGGTTCAGCAGGCCGCCGGCCGTCTGGATCATCGGCAGGCCGTTTTCACTGGCCTGCAGCTGATACGGCAGATGCGGGTAACGGTTTTGAATATCGGCGAGGGAGCGCCCCATCATCCGCTTCACGGAGCTGATGGTATTGGCAGGATCCTGAGCGGCGTTAAGCCGGGCGTCATAGCCGACGGTCAGCCCCGAAGCGTGGTAGTTCACCACCGACGGCAGCAGATAGCGGCCTTGATGATCGGGCAGAGTCTCGGCCTGGCCGCTACGCACGGTAGCCACCAGAGAATTGGTGGTGCCCAGGTCGATACCGGCCGCCAGACGACGCTGGTGCGGCGCGGCGCTCAGGCCGGGCTCACTAATTTGTAATAAGGCCATAATTGCTTCCGAAAATTAAAAATCGAGCAGTTTTTCTTCGAGTTCTTCAGCACTGCTGCGCAGTTTATCGAGGAAACGGAGCTTACGAACCGTGTCCGCCGCCGCCTCCCAGCTCTCATTATGCAATTGGTCAACCATCAGCTGCTGACGGGTATCAAACAGCGCTTTCACCCGTTTGATAAAACCTTCCAGCCGCGCGTCGTCTTTCGCCTGGCCGATCTCATCCAGCTCTTCGCGCAATTCCAGCTGTTCCATCAGGAACGCGGTATCGCGAACGGTATGCTGCTCGCTGGCCAGATCGAAGCCATGCAGCGAAAGGAGATATTCTGCGCGAGTCAGCGGATGGCGCAGCGTCTGCCAGGCCTGGTTTATAGTGGCGGAATGCTGAACCGCCGCAAGCTGTTCCGCCGCAGGCGCGCTGGCAAATTTATCCGGATGGTACTGGCGCTGCAGATCCTGATACCGGACAGCCAGTTGTTCAAGCGAGAGGGTATAGCTGGCTGGTAACCCGAAGAGGGTGAAATAGTCCATAGTAACCTCAGGGTCATGCATCTAAATTAAAACCCCACGCGCGGCGTGACCGCGGTGGGGTTGAGGAGTACCGATTATACGTTAAAGCTTTCGCCGCAGCCGCACTCATCTTTGACGTTAGGGTTAGTGAATTTGAACCCTTCGTTGAGGCCTTCTTTGACGAAGTCCAGCTGAGTGCCGTCGAGGAATTGCAGACTTTTGCCGTCGATCACGACCTTCACGCCTTTGTCTTCAAACACGGTGTCTTCAGCCGCCGGCTCGTCAACAAACTCCAGTACATAGGCCATACCCGAGCAGCCGGAGGTTCTTACGCCCAGGCGCAGGCCAAACCCTTTACCGCGGTTCGCCAGGAAGGCATTGACTCGCGCTGCTGCACTGTCGCTAAGAGTAATCGACATAACAAAACCTCAACTAATTATTTTGCTTCACGTTTGCTTTTGTAATCCGCAATCGCGGCTTTAATCGCGTCTTCCGCCAGGATCGAGCAGTGGATTTTCACCGGCGGCAGTTCCAGTTCATCGGCGATATCGGTGTTCTTGATCGCCTGCGCTTCGTCCAGCGATTTGCCCTTCACCCACTCGGTAACCAGGGAGCTGGAAGCGATAGCGGAACCGCAGCCGTAGGTCTTGAAGCGCGCGTCTTCAATGATACCTTCATCGTTGACTTTAATCTGCAACTTCATCACGTCGCCACAGGCCGGTGCACCCACCATGCCGCTGCCGACGTTCTCGTCGTTGTTGTCAAAGGAACCCACGTTACGCGGATTCTCGTAATGGTCGATAACTTTTTCGCTGTAAGCCATTATAAATTCTCCTGATTCCGATACCGATTAATGATGTGCCCATTCGATGCTGTTCAGATCCACGCCCTGCTTGTACATTTCCCACAGCGGAGAAAGGTCACGCAGACGACCGATGGATTTACGAACTAACTCGATGGTGTAGTCGATCTCTTCTTCAGTAGTAAAACGACCTAAAGAGAAACGGATAGAGCTATGTGCCAGCTCGTCGTTCAGCCCCAGCGCGCGCAGCACGTAGGACGGTTCGAGGCTTGCTGACGTACAGGCGGAACCTGAAGAAACCGCGAGGTCTTTCAGCGCCATAATCAGCGACTCACCTTCAACGTAGTTGAAGCTGACGTTGAGAATGTTCGGCGCGCCGTGTTCCAGGTCACCGTTCAGGTAAACTTCTTCGATATCTTTGATGCCGTTCCACAGACGGTTACGCAGGCCGCGCAGACGTTCCATCTCGGTCGCCATCTCTTCTTTTGCGATGCGATAGGCTTCGCCCATACCAACGATCTGGTGAACAGGCAGAGTACCGGAACGCATACCGCGCTCGTGACCGCCGC
>ENA-UADI01000493-UADI01000493.1-human-gut-metagenome-genome-assembly--contig:-NODE-493-length-12637-cov-4.579797_pt1 | contig 12637 bp, 8 predicted proteins | sample MGYA00244261_ERZ654257 | MGnify/ENA primary metagenome ERZ654257 (study PRJEB26926, sample SAMN06165243) | human gut metagenome | biome: ENVO:00009003; feature: ENVO:2100002; material: ENVO:00002003...
TATGCGATCGTCGGCAGCGTCAGATGTGTATAAGAGACAGGTGGTGCCAACCTGCAGGTTATGAACATGATGGACGATATCAAGGAGCACATAAAGGATTACCATGACGAAGAGGCCATAGAGGCATATCTGGATAAGCTGCTGAACAAGCAAGCCTACGACCACAAGGGACTCATCTATGGTATGGGCCATGCCGTTTACTCACTGTCAGACCCAAGAGAAAAAGTATTCAAGTCATTTGTCGAACAGCTTGCCGCTGCCAAGGGCAGGGACGAGGATATGACTCTGTACAACAACATTGAGAAGATCGCGCCAAAGCTCATCGCCAAGGAACGCAAGATATACAAGGGTGTCAGCCCTAACGTAGACTTCTACAGCGGATTCGTGTATGAGATGCTCGGAATTCCTAGGGAGCTCTACACACCGCTCTTTGCAGTGGCACGTATAGTTGGATGGAGCGCTCACAGAATCGAGGAGCTTGTCACCACGGACAAGATCATCAGACCGGCATATAAGAGTCTGGTTAAGTATAGAGAATATGTAGACAGAGACGCCAGATAGTCAATGTGTTTTCAATAACCTTAAAGCCCTGTCAGACTTAACATTCATATGTATCCATAATATGAGACCCATATGAATGTTAAGTCTGACAGGGCTTTATGTTTTTCCTGTTTCTAGTTTGTATCCCCACTTCAATTCAGATCCCAATTAAAATATCCGGGATACATATCACAGACAATTATTTGATCTTCTCAATGAAATCGAGAAGATCATACTTGGATATAGCTCCGACACTCCTCGATGCCTCAACACCATTCTTGTACAGTATCAATGTCGGAACACTGAACACCTTATTGGCAGCCGCAAGTCCGGGATTCTCATCCACGTCCACACTGAAGAAATCCACTTCACCATTCAGTTCATCTGCAACCGTGTGAAATACCGGTGCCATCATCTTGCATGGTCCGCACCATGTTGCTGAGAAATCCGCAACCGCCACACCGCATGCCTTTATATCTTCAAAATTATCGCCTTTTACCGTTTTTACCATACTGATCATCCTCCATTCTATTGTGATGAACACACGCATCACGCTGTGCTCCACACACATCTGTATATTTTCATTTCATAAACATTCCAGATAATATCTGCTAATATTCTGCCCTTATGTTCAGCTATCTACTCATGATTTATACGTACATTTTGTCATATTCTGTCGGCCCGGTCAACAATTCTTACAGATTATTTTTATTATTTAAAATCATCTTTTAACTACAAAACTGCCCTCCTCACTAATGTTCCGGAATCCCGGGTACTCATCACAGTGAAGAGGGCAGCTTTATTTTATATTCTATATGATTCTACGCTTCGATCATCAATATAATTCTATGCTCCGATCATCAATCCAGCAGCTTCTTCATACTGTCAAGACTTATGAGAAGCGTCGATGAATTGTGAAGCAGTGCTGATGTGGTTGGCTGGATAACTCCCATCACGCCCAGGATGATAAGTCCTGTGTTGATGGTCACTATCTTGCGATAGTTCCTGTTGATCCTGCTCATCAGCTTATTACTGAGTTCCTTAAGTGTTACGAGCTCGTACAGATTGTCCGCACTGACAGTTATATCTGCGATCTCTCTGGCAATCTCCGCGCCATCACTTACGGCAATTCCAGCATCGGATGCCGACAGTGCAGGTGAGTCATTGATTCCATCTCCCACCATGATGACCTTTCGACCCGCAGTCTTCTCAGCCTCGACAAACTTTGCCTTGTCCTCAGGAAGGACCTCTGAGTAATACTCATCCACCCCTACCTGCTCTGCAATAGCCTTGGCCGTTCTGTCACTGTCTCCTGTCATCATGACAACCTTCTTGATTCCCAGCTTCTTGAGCCTTGAAACAACCTCAGCCGACTCAGGTCTGACCGGATCCTTGATGGATATGACTGCTGCCAGCCTGCCATCGATTCCCATGAACAGATGTGAATGAGTCTTGGACAACGACTCGTACAGCTCTATCTTATCCTCAGGTATCACACAGCCCTCATCCTCAAATACGAAATGATAGCTTCCTATGACAACCTTCTTGCCGTCTATGCTTGATGAGATACCGTGAGCCACAACATACTCAACCTTGGAGTGCATCTCCTCATGCTCCAGCCCCTTGGCTGCAGCTCCTGCCACAACCGCTCTTGCCATGGAATGAGGGAAATGCTCCTCCAGACATGCAGCTATCCTGAGCAGTTCATCAGGATCTCTTCCGTCAAATGATACGACGCGTACAAGCGTAGGTGATGCCTTTGTAAGTGTTCCTGTCTTGTCAAATACTATCGTGTCTGCATCAGCTACAGCCTCCAGGAATTTGCCGCCCTTGACTGTGAGGTGATGCTTGTTTGCCTCCTGTATAGCAGACAATACCGCTATAGGCATGGACATCTTCAGTGCACATGAATAGTCGACCATGAGCACCGCAAGTGTCTTGGTGATATTCCTTGTTAAAAGGTATGTGAGGATAGTTCCACCGAGAGTCCATGGCACAAGACCATCTGCAAGATGCTCTGCCTTGCTCTCAAGTCCTGACTTAAGCTTCTCAGACTCCTCTATCATCGCAACAACTTTATCATATCTGCTGGTCTTACCAGTCTTTACAACTCTGACTACCAGCTCACCTTCCTCAACAACTGTACCTGCATATGCACTGTCTCCGTGTCCCTTGTGGACCGGTACTGACTCTCCGGTGAGGGATGCCTGATTGACCATGCCCTCGCCCTGATCCACAACACCGTCAAATGGAATGACATTGCCCATATGAACCACTACCAAATCATCCTTTGCGATCTTCGCACTGTCCATAAGTACATCACAATTATCCACACGCACCCATACCTTATTGATATTGAGTGACATGCTTCTTGCCAGTCCATCCACCGACTTCTTATGTGTCCACTCCTCAAGGATCTCACCGATCTCCAGAAGGAACATGACTGATCCCGCTGTCGCGAAATCATTTGTCAGAATGGATGCTGTTATGGCTGTTGCATCGAGAACCGGCACCTCAAGCTTCCTGTTCGCAAGACACTTGAGCCCCTTGCCTATATACTTGAGAGCTTTGACGGATGTCAGACAATACCGAAGCGGCATTGGCATGATCCATTTCTTGGTCATGTACCAGGCGGTCTTCCAAAACAGCTTGTCCTCATACTGTCTGTTCATGACTCTGCCTGATGTCTCTGTGAGATCCGCCGGAACCTCCACCCTGTCATATCCAAACTGTCTCAGCGCATCTATCACCGCTGCACGGTCACCATCATATATGATGATCGCGTCACAGGTTCTGTCGTGCACCTTGACCTCTTCCACTGCCTCACAGTTCTCCAGATAATACTGAAGTATGTCGGCCTGTGCCATGGTCATACGGCTCTGTGCCATGTGTATACGCAGACGATTCTTTGTTTCATTTAAAATAGAAAACTTCAAGATCTTCGCCTCTTTCTTATGTTTTGTCTTATACTGATTACTCTTCTACAGTCTCTGCTGCGTCAGCGCTCTCAGCCTCTGTGCACTCAGCATCCTCAAAGTCAGCCTCTGCTGCCTTCTGTGCTCTTGCCTCGTTGATATCCTTTGCTCCTGCGTAGATATCACCACAGTTCTCCTGGATAGTATTTGCTGTCTTCATGACACAGTCCTTTGCTCTAAGAACACCAGCTGTACAATGTGTATATACGTTCTTTGCATCCTTGCTTGAGAGAACCTTGATACCAGCTGTTCCAAATAATACTCCACCTGCAAATATTCCAAGCTTCTTCCAGTTTACCTTCTTTAATGCCTTCATCATGATTTTGTCCTCCTTGATTATATATTTATTCTGATTAATGATATGACCACTTATACGCATGATAGATTATATGACAGGCTTCGCCGTGATTCGATTTTTCTAATCACGGTTTGTTCAATCAAACTCTCCTTAACGTAAAAAATGCATTCTCGATCTTCGTACTGTAGAAAGAGTCTGCATCTGTTTCGTGGCTTTTTATTTGCTGTAAGTATAGCACTGTCCCCGGCGTTAGTCCAATATAACATTCGCAATTTAAATGACTTTTTTTCTCAATAAGTATCAACAAGCTATCTTACACTTGTGACATTTTGTAAGGTTGCTTTTTTTCCTTCTATATACTATCTTATTACTATTGGCAAAGTCATATATACAAAGGAGATTCCATGTATGGATAATTTCAATATCAAAAGTATTCTGGTAATATTATTTTTATTTTTCATAGGATGCATCATGGGCTGGTGCATTGAAGTCATATTCAGAAAGTTCTTCTCCAAGAGCAACCCAAGCCACAAATGGATCAACCCGGGATTCCTCATCGGGCCTTACCTGCCTCTCTACGGTTCAGGCCTTGTGGTGCTGTATCTCCTGTCCCTGATCCATATAGATGCTGTTGACGCCCATCCTGTTTTGCAAAAGGTTCTGGTGGTACTGATCATGGCCATCGCCATGACCGTTGTGGAATACATTGCCGGACGTATATTTATAATAGGAATGAACATCAAGCTGTGGGACTACTCAGATGAGTGGGGCAATATACAGGGCATCATATGTCCGCTGTTCTCATTCTTCTGGGGTGTGATCGCGGCACTGTACTATTTCTTCCTCCATCCACACATACTGAACGCTGTGTACTGGCTGGCGGATCACCTGACATTCTCCTTCTTCATCGGTTTTTTCTACGGGGTATTCGTAATCGACTGCGTTGTATCATTCAACCTGATGAACAAGGTGAAGAAATTTGCGAAAGAGAATGATCTTATTGTCCGTGTTGAGGAACTCAAGTCCCGACTGGCTCTGGATCGTGAGAAGTTCAAGGAGAAGCCAAGCTTCCTTCTCTCTCTTCACGATACAGCATCGATCAAACGAGCATTTGAGAATAACCCTGAAAGCTTCTCCATAACAAAGAAGATCAAACTGAAGGCTGAGCAGCTTACAGAGAACGTAAAGGAAAAAAGCGCTGTGATAAGTGAAAATCTCAAGGAAAAGAGCGAGGTGATCACCGAGGGTATCAAGGCTGCCGGAACTGAGGCAAAGGCCCGCATAGGCGAGACCCTGAATCGAAATGATTCATCAGATGTGGCCGACACAGATCTGTTCGACAATTCCCACAGGGACATAACAGAACACAAGAATGAAAAATAATATCATTCTAAGCATATAACAAAAGCAAAAATACCATGTACAGGCGAAATGCTGTACATGGTATTTTTTACGCGCTCTATTTACTTTTTATCTGTACTTGACACTAGCCTTCTTGTAGGTTCCTGCCGTCTTTCCTTTGTATGGTTTTACAAAGTATGTGTACTTTGTTCCTGACTTCACACGGCGGTCAAGATATGTTGTGGTCTTTGCTTTCACAACCTTCACACATTTGAATCTGCCGCTGCCTGTCTTTTTGTATATCTTATAGCCGGCGGCTCCCTTTGTCTTCTTCCAGGAGACTCTTACTCCCTGTGAGGTATTCTTTGCTCTTGCGGTCGTGCAACCTATATAATACTGGCTCTTTGCCTTGGAGCCGCCCTTTGTATAGCTGTTGTATGCCGATACTCTGTATGTGTAGGTCTTTCCTCCTACAACAGATCTGTCTACCATTGATCTCACAGAGCTTCCCTTCACTGTCTTTATAAGTCTGTATGCACCCTTGCCTGTGCGTCTGTATACCTTATAACCGGTGGCTCTTGAATCGGTATTCCAGGTGAGGCTTATTCCCTTACCTGTATTCTTCGTTTTGACCGTCACCGTCGCAAGCTTCAATTTGTCGAGTGTGACATTCTTGGTATATCCGCAGTTGCTGCATTTGTACTTCTGCGATCCCTGGGATGTGAATGTCGGCTGTTTTGTAACCTCTCCCGCCTGCCATTTGTGGCTCATACATGCTCCTAGATAGTAAGCGTCCTTTCTTGTACAGGATGGAGTGTCGGAAACCCAGATCACAACATCATTTCCGTAATATCCCATTCCATATATGTTTACACCTGATACATACTTCTGTCTTATGTCATATATAGCCCACGCCTTGCGCTCATTTACCTCAAGATCTATCCATGCAACATACCTCGATGTGCAGAAATAGAGCTTTTCCTGTGCAAGGAACAGTGTTCCATACTGTTTGTTAAGTGCCGTACCATCTGTATCCAGCCATTCATCCTGCCCGGTAAATATCGTTGTATTTACACCGTTGCTGAAGCTGTACTTGTTTATCTGATAGTATGATGACTGGCTGCCCTGCTTTATGCTGTACCAGTAGCCCTTTCTATAAAAGATGACCTTCTCAACGCCATTCCAGAACTGGCCTTTTTCATATCGCTTATCCGTGGCATTGCTGTATGTTCCCTTCCATACATTTCCCACCTTTGTGTCATATCTGCCAAGATAATAATCGCTGCTGGCGGCCTTAGTCTTACTGTTCAAGGTGTCAAAGCTTACAAGGAAATAATCATGCATCGACCTTCCCGGTATATCACTTGCGGGATCATCCCAGGTTGCGTCAACGTGATACCACTTTCCACCTATATTTACAACATTCCACGCATGGTTTACATACTGGCTTGTGGCAACTCCACTCGGAACCCCGGCTTTCCTGAGGAAATACCACATGGTCTCCGCATATCCCTGACACACGCTGCTCCTCTTAACCAATACACCATACATATCATACATGTGGTCTCTTCCGGTTGTTGGATCAAATTCCTTAGCCCCGCTGGTGTCATATGCAACTGTGGATGTCAGGAACTCATGATATGCAAGCACGATCTCTGCCGGCTTCATGTTCTTTGTATTTATCTGCTTGTTCACTTCCGCTATGGCTGCATCCAACTGCTTCTTTTCGGTTCGGGCATTTGGCTTGTATGAGAACTTCAGATACACGACCTTTCCTGTGGTCTGGTCATACAGATAACTGTATCTTGCCACATACACGACCTCGGGATGCGCATTCATTGCGGTTGTGACTACATTTGCAACATTTCGTGTGGTCAATCCCCAGCTCTTTACATTGAGTCTCGGTGAAAATTTCTCCACAGCGCCGACAATGGCACTCTCATATTTCTTTGAATTTGCCGCTGCCAGTGACGCTTCCGATGAATCCGATGCTTCATCTTCTATTATCTGTCCGCCAAATTGCAGGATACCTGAAGTATCGCCCTCCTGCTCAAGCAACTGACCATAGCTGCTCTGTGATGAGTCATACTGTTCCTGAGTATCTTCCGCAAATGCTGGTATTTTTCCGCCGTACAGCACACACGCAGCGATGACGCCCACCACAAATATCATCCTGATACGCCGCACAGCTTCTGTGAGTCTTACATTTTCATATTTCATTCTTTTTCTCCCTTATAATTACGCAGTAAGCATCTACCTTTTTATTCTCTTCTGCGGTGACGCTGCACTGTATGTCTTATTATTCACTGCCTTCACAATGTAATAATAAGTCTGACCTTTCTTTGCCGTTTTGTCTGTCCAACTGAGAGTTTTCGCTGTTACAGTCTTGACTGCCCTGTATTTGCCTGTTGGTGTCTTTCTATACACAATGTATTTTTTTGCACCGGCAGACTTTTTCCAGGAAAGTTTCACTCCCTGTGCTGACTTCCTGACCGTGACAACCGGAGCCTTGATGTAGAGAATATCTGTCTCCGTATATCCACTGAATACATTTCCATTATATGCCTTTACACAGTAGTAATACCTGTTTCCTGACTTGACTGTCTTGTCTACATAGCTTGTCGTTCCCGACTTGACTGTCTTGATACATACATATCTTCCCTTGGCGGTTCTCCTGTATATCTTGTAGCCTGACGCCCCGGCAGATCTGTTCCAGGTAAGTTTTACCGCTGAGGTCTGCTGTGCGGCCTTTACTGTTACCTTTGTGAGCTTCAGCTTTGCAATTGTAACCTGCTTTGCTGCGCCACATGTCTTGCACGTATATTTCCTGACTCCTGTAGCTGTATATGTAGCTTTCTTAATAACCGTTCCATTATCCCATGCATGGGTCGTACATACAAGCTTGGCTATAGTCTCGGTCTTTGTCTCGCCACAGTTTGTACAGGTGTACTTTCTTGTTCCCTCTGTCTTGTATGTTGGCTGTTTTGTCACTACTCCGGCATCCCATGCATGATTTGTACATACAAGCCTGGCTATAGTCTCAGTCTTTGTCTCGCCACAGTTTGTACAGGTGTACTTCCTGGTTCCCTCTGTCTTGTATGTTGGCTGTTTTGTCACTACTCCGGCATTCCATGCATGCTCGGTGCACACCAGCTTGGCTATAGTCTCGGTCTTTGTCTCACCGCAGTTCTCACATGTATATTTCTTTGTACCTGTGCTTGTATACGTAGGTGCTGTTACTACTACTCCGGCATCCCATACATGATCTGTGCACACCAGCTTGGCTATAGTCTCGGTCTTTGTCTCGCCACAGTTTGTACAGGTATACTTCTTGGTTCCCTCGTTTTTATACGTTGGTGCTGTTACTATTACTCCGGCATCCCAATTATGACTGATACAAATATCCAGTGTGTACTCTTCATAGTTTTTATTATACTTTGTAGAATCGCTCGTATCCTTTGTCTGTTTCAGATTTGGTGTATCTGCAATGAAATACACAACCTTGCCATATTGCTCTCCAAATGCATACAGATTACTTCCAGATGCACTGTTATACTTTGTCCGTATGTTTAAAATCTCTACCGGGCTGGCCGCTGCAGATATCAGATCAATCTTTTTCAAGCTGTCCGGCGTTGCAAAATACAGACTATTGCCATGAAGATATATTGATCCGTAAACACCTGGATAGTATCCGCCACTTGGAGCTGTCCATTTTGCTGTGCCCGAATATATAACTTTGTTTATGCCTGTTGAATACTGATACTTATTTATCTGGTAACCAGTATCTGATGCCCCACTTCCTATACTGTACCAATAACCATCCTTATATAAAATTGCTTTATTTACACCATTCCAGAACTTACCACTCTCATATGTTGTATCTATCGCAGATGTGTATGTATCTCCCCACTGGGCACTTACAACCATATCTGTTCTGTCCTTGGTGTGATTAACTAATGTATTCTTGTTCATAGTGTCAAAGCTCACAAGGAAATAATCGTGATTTGACCTTCCCGGCATATCCCACACTGGGTCATCCCATGTTGCATCCACATGATACCATTTTCCGTTTACCTTCACTATGTTCCATGCGTGATTTATATTCTGGCTTGATGCTATGGCACATGACAATCCTGCCTTTTTCAGCAGATAAAACATCGTCTCTGCATACCCCTGGCACACACTGCTGTGATTTACCAGTGCTCCATACATATCGTACTCGTGAGCTCCGCCTAAAGATCCCTGCAGATATGCAGCATATGCATAGGCAACTGTGGATGTAAGATACTCGTGATATGCAAGAACTATCTCCTCATCAGTCATTCCGCTTATGTCCACCCTGCTGTTCAGTTCATTGATCGCAGCATCCAGTTTCTGCTGCTCTTCTCTTGCGTTTGAAGTGTATGTAATGACAATCTTTGTGACAAGATTTGTACTCGGACTATAATAATATGATGTGCCCGCAATGCCAATAATCTCCGGATGTGAATTTATGACAGTATTTATCCCTCCGTTGTACGCCTCATCACGGGTTATCCCTATGTCAGACACATCTACACTGCTCTCGTAATTCTTGAATGCCTCCACCAGACGGGCATCAAATGCATCTTTATCATATGTGGATGCCAGAGTCGCAACATCGCCGGATGGCTGCGATATTCCAAGTCCACCCTTTTGCAGTGTATCCGACAGGTCAACTGTCTCTTCCACCAATGCCTCATCCTCAAAGCTGTCTTCATTTGCATGATAATCACTGGCAAATGCACTATATCGGACACCTCCCATTACCGCGATTGCCGTAAAAAATGCCACCACACCAACGCATAATCTTCTGCGCATATCTTTTCTCATATAGCTCCTCCTTTTCCACACTCTTTGTACTAGTCCGTTCATCCCCCAATTACTTAATATTATATATGATTTTTCCATCATCCGACAGCCCTTTAGGTCATTTCGTCTCATCTTGTAGGATATGTCAAACTGCGCAATTTTGAACAACAATATTCCGTTTTGTAAAATTGTTTTAACAGCTTTATTTAAGCCAATCTCCGAGTGCTTCAGGCAATATTGTATCAATCGTCACGCCTAGCAGCCTTTTGTATATTTTGCACAATTTAATTTTATTTTTCAAATCTCCATTGAATTATTTGTCTATCTATGTTACCTTTATTTCGTAAGTTGTGCAACCGCTTGCGCACATTGTTAAGCAAAGCTGGTATGCATGGCTGGTGTTCCGTTCCAAACACAGGAGGTTTCAGATAAATGAATAAAAACAAACTTTTCCCACAGATAAATGGAATCCTACATGGAGGAGATTACAACGCAGAACAGTGGCTCGACCGCCCTGATATTCTGGCAAAGGACATAGAGATGATGAAAGAAGCCGGCATGACTTCCGCTACACTTGGTGTATTTTCATGGTCAGCATATGAGCCTGTTGAGGGCGAATACCATTTTGACTGGCTGAAGGATGTTATGGACAACCTGTATAATGCAGGCATTTACACCGTTCTTGCCACTCCATCGGGCGGCAAACCGGCATGGATGGCACAGAAGTATCCTGAGATCAGGCGTGTGGATTCATATGACGTCAGGGAACATCAGGGCGTCCGTGAGAACCACTGCATGAGCTCACCTGTATACAGAGAAAAAGTTGCCAATATCATCCGTCAACTCCACGCCCATGTGGGAAACCATCCGGGACTCATCATGTGGCATGTGTCAAATGAGCTTGGCGGTGAGTGCTACTGCCGTCTCTGTGTGAAAAGATTTCAGAATTACCTCGCAGAGAAGTTCGACCACGACATAAACAAGCTGAACAAAGCATGGTGGACCACTTTCTGGAGTCACTCATACAACAGCTTCTCACAGATTGAGCCACCTTACAAAAATGGTGATTTCAGTATCATGGGGCTGAACCTCGAATGGAAGAGATTTACCACATGGAACATGAACGATTACATGAAGTCAGAGATAAAGCTTCTCCGCGAGCTCACCCCTGACATACCTATAACGACCAACTTCATGCAGCTCTACGAGGGTCTTGACTACAGACCAATGGCAAAGGAGCTTGACGTGATCTCCTGGGATTCATACCCTAGATTCCACAACGACTATGAAAGCCTTGCGGATGTCATGGGACAGAACACATTTGACCATGCAGTCATGAGATCCATGAAGAAAGATAAGCCTTTCATGCTTATGGAGAGTGCTCCGGGGCTTGTAAACTGGCATCCATATAACAAATTAAAAAGACCGGGTATCCACAAGCTGTTCTCATACAACGCTATAGCCTGCGGTTCTGACACTGTTCAGTACTTCCAGTGGCGAAAGGGCAGAGGCTCATTTGAACAGTATCACGGTGCCGTCGTCGACCATATTGGAACAAATGACACCAGGATATTTAAGGAGGTTGCCGCTCTCGGTGCTGAACTTGAGGGACTCTCCGAGATAACCGGAACGCTCATCAGATCAAAGGCGGCACTTCTGTTCGACTGGGACAACATGTGGGCTATAGATGATGTAAAGGCTCTTGGACAGGAGACCAAGAAGTATCCCGAGACATGCATGTCCGTATACAAGGAATTGACAAAGCTTGGTGTTGACGTGGATGTCATTGCATCCGATGAACCACTTGAAGATTATGATGTGGTCGTGGCGCCTATGCTCTACATGCTCAGGGACGGTGCTGCAGAATCTCTCGCTGCATTTGTAAAGAGAGGCGGACAACTCCTGGCTACATACTTCACCGGCTACGTGGACAAGGATCAGCTCTGCATTCTGGGAGGATTCCCGGGAAATGGACTTGCAGATGTATTCGGAATCATCAGTGAGGAGATCGATACTCTATATCCATCCGACAGAAACAGCGTAACTTTCACAGATGGAAGTTCATGTGAGCTTCACGACTATGCGGAGATCCTGAGAGTTGGAACAGCGGAAGTGCTGGGAACCTACGATTCTGATTTCTATGCAGGGAATGCAGCAGTGACAGTGAACAGCTACGGCAAAGGCAAGGCCTACTACGTAGCTGCAAGAATAGATTACAGCAAACTTGGTGAGATCATGGAGCGGATGCTGGCAGATGCCGGAATAGCAACCAAATGTCTGCCTGACGGAGTTCAGTATCACCGCAGATACGCAGATGACGAAACCTCATATGGTTTCTACCTGAATAATACCGATGAACCTCAGTCCATATCCGATGTTCATGGAACCAATATTCAGACTCAGAATGTAGTTGATGGAGAGCTTGAGTTAACCCCGCTCGGAGTCGCCATCATCAAAGAAAAACAATTAATATAATTATGGTAATGACTTATCTTCCTGTCTTACCCTACAGGAAAATATAGTTTTTATATTTTGCAGTCTGCCTGTTGCTAAAGCCGTACCTCCCTCCCGGATAATATCTGAAATTTATCCTTTGCGGTCATACACGCCAGGCGGAACATATACCCTGTCTCTTATACACATCTGACGCTGC
>ENA-UADI01000498-UADI01000498.1-human-gut-metagenome-genome-assembly--contig:-NODE-498-length-12507-cov-4.798747_pt1 | contig 12507 bp, 12 predicted proteins | sample MGYA00244261_ERZ654257 | MGnify/ENA primary metagenome ERZ654257 (study PRJEB26926, sample SAMN06165243) | human gut metagenome | biome: ENVO:00009003; feature: ENVO:2100002; material: ENVO:00002003...
CTGCTCTGGGCGGTCTCGTCGATCTCCAGAAGGTGCGGGTACAGCTTCTCGCTCATCAGCAGCTGGTTGTATAGGATGGGACGGTGTTCCTTGAGGTATGCTTTCCGCATCCTGCCGTACTTGCCCAGGGGCTTCTCCGGCTGCTGGCTCAGCTTCAGGTCGGGAATCAGATAATCTCCGTTCTGGATGTAGTTCATGGGATTCTTCATGTTGGGGTCTCCTTTCTTTGATGGCCTCACGCTCGGCATTTCGGATGGTAACGCCGATCTGCCGCAGCACCTGTTGATTGATCTGGCTGACCGCCGTTCCCAGTGCGCCGATGGTAGCAGGGGTGTTGAAGTCGAAAATCGCCATAAAGTCCTCATGGGTAAAATAGCGTTCCGGCTCCAATCCGCAGCGGGACATCAGGGCGTAGGAAATGCTGATGGTGGCGGCTGTCTTAAACTGTACTTCGATGTTAAATTCATCATATTCCTCTAAAAAGGAATCGTCAACGATATAAAGAAAGTCCTGACGATGCTCGTTCCAGTATTCGCCCGCCAGTTTTCCGGCCACCGCCTCCAGCTGTTGGGCAAGGTCATCGCCGCCAACCTCGTAAGTGCGCTCCAGCATGGCCGACACAGAATCCCTGTGCTGTTCCTCCAGCTTCCACAGCCAGGGAGTGCGGGAATGTTCGCGGGTCCCGGTGTCCGTGATGTCGAACACATAGCGCAAACGGGGTTTATCACCGGAATCGTCCACCAGGGCGATACCCTTGGAGCCACGGCGCACATAGCGGCCCATTTTTTCATTCCATAAATCATACTCCGCACAGGCGGTAGCGTCGGGGCGCTGGGCATAGATCAGCAGCTGTTCATGGAATGGATACTTGTAAAGGCGGGCAGCAGTGGTCAGAAATCCCGCCCATTCCTGCCAGCTGCCAGTGAGCTGGGTCGCCACATGGTCGGCCATCTGCCGGTAAAATTCTGTTTTGGATGGCATGGTTGTTGTCCTCCCTTCGTGTTAAATGGAAATGGGGCGGCATTTTACGCCGCCCCATTGGGTGTTTATGAAATGCTTATTCATCAAAATCCGGGTACAGTTTCAGCTGGGAAAACTCAGCATCGCTCATAGCCTGGAGTTTCATCAGGGCGCTGTCGGTCAGTTCCCTCAGTTCCGTTTCCTCCGGCGAAAGCTCGCCGCGCATCTCACGCAGGCTGTCGATCAATCCGGTGCGGCTACCGGTATTGTAAATGCACATCAGGTTCATTTCCTCAAAAGTAAAGTTTCCCATATCAAATCTCCCTTTCCGCACTCTTTTTTGGCGCTATCTTTTTGTGTTCTGCCTTGGGCTGGCTTTTCAGCTGCTCCATGACGGACTTTTTCTTTTCCCGTTCCTCCCGATGGGCAGCGGCAGCCAGATCCATCAGGGAAATGGGCTGACCGCTTCGGGCCTGCTGTTCCAGCTCTGCCACCGTAGGCTCTTTTGCGCCATTGTTGATGATACCGTCGATCATGCCGTAATCGTCCTCCACGGCCATCTCCGCATTTTTCAGCGGATTTTCCGGCAGGAATCCGGGGATCTGGGTAAAACCAACACTGTCACAGTAATGACAGGATACCTTACCGTCCTGCTTGATCGCAACGATGTCACTGACACTCATAGAAGGACTGTGAAAATCCGCCGGCTTTTGCAGATTAAACTGCTCATATAGTTTTTCCAGCTGCTCCGGTACCGTGCCAGACTCCCTCAGCGGAGCTGTGTAAATGAGGTCATAATTGCTGCGGTCTATGGAAATGTCATGGGACTTTAACCAATCCAGATTCATAAAGCGCACATTCTGCGGATCGTCACGGCTCACCTGATAGATAGCAAAGCAATCTCTGTTCTGGGATAGAAATGCCTGTTCGCGTTCCTGCTGATGTTCCTGACGCTCCATGACCTTTTCGTGGAACTGAGGGCTTTTCTCCCATTCCTCACGGTCCACGCCAAAAAGACCGCCATGATCCATGATTTCCTGCGGGTCAAACACCATGCTCTCCGTATTGTCCTCATGCAGCACATAGACGGTCAAACCAGCGGCATCCAGTTCCAGCGCCCGTTCTCTGGTGACAGGGAGCATCCCATCATAGAAGTAGCCGTATTCCTGCATATCCGGTGTGGATACCTGCTCATCAGGCATAGGGTATTCATCCAGCGCCTGCTCTTGTGCTTCCGGCAGCTGAGAAGAAGCAGCCATCTGACTGGCCTCTGCCTGCATCTGCTGGTAGGCAGCTTCCTGCAAGGTCTCAATCATGGACAACGGTGCGTATTTTACCGAGTCTCTGCCCAAATCGTTGTCATCACAAATCTGGAGAACTGCCTTCATGCGGGAAAGCTCCGGCATATCCAGCTGACCGCCATCCAGCTCTTTCATGGACGCAGCATCGTAAAGAGTGTAGTCCCAGCCGCTGTCACAGGGCTGAATATGAAGATAGGTGGCATCGTCAATTAGAAACAAAGCCTCCTGCTGGTTTGCCTCCGCATCAAGAACCGCCATTTCCGGCTCTTTTTTTGCATATTCTTCTATTTCTGTCTCTGTATTTTCTTTTCTCTCTGCTACATTTTCCGGTGTTTCTTCCGAATCAAAGATTGCTGGCTCATCTGGATATTCTGTCAGGCTGAAATTTTTCACGTAAATAACATTTGTTTTTCCAAGTCCGATTCGCCTCTTCTCAATCAATCCAATCCCTTTTTCCTGATCCAGCTCTTTTAGACAATTCACAGCCTTATTCCTGCCACAGTTAAGCATTTCCATAATCTCTTCCACCGAAAAGAAAATATATGCCCTGTCCTCTTCATCAAACCACCGGTTCTTGATGGACAGTGACATCCGGTCTAACATCAGTCCGTACAGCACCTTTGCTTCGCAGGAGAGATTTTTAAAATATTCACTTGTAAACAGCAGTTTGGGAATACGATAAAAACTGTACATATCGCATTCCATTCCTTGAAAATAATGGAATGTTGCTCTTATACTCATGACACATCCCTCCCTTCGTACTTATCAATGATTCTGATTGCTCCATTCCTCCAAAAGCTGACATATAACAGTCCGTATCTTCTGTTCATCATACTCTGGAGGAAAATACTTCTTAATTTCATCCTGTTTTAATGTTACCGTTGTTTTCTTTTTACGCTCTCCTATAACCAGGAGCCGCACAATCTCTTTTGTCAGCGTTTTTTCTTCTCGATGTTGCCTTATTTTTTTTGCCTGTTCCAGACTTGGATATTTTCCGGTACTCTCATGCACTTCCTCCACCATCTCCTGTTCTGGAACCGTAAGGTAGGAAAGCTCTACACCTACCTGCAATCCGATTACATCACGATCTACTGCGTTTAATAGGTCATTCATCAGATAAGTAAGCCGGATATAGCGATACACCTGCCTTGCACTGTCATTTGCGTTCTTTCCAATGTCTTTCGCACTGATACCGCCTGATGTTCCCTGATGATTCATTGCTTCCATCTTCATACGGTAAGCAAATGCCTTTTCACTTGGGAGTATATTAGGTCTCTGCAGATTGCTGTCTACCATCGCACGGACAGCTGTATCTTGATCCATATTTCTGATAATAACCGGAACCTCTTTAAGACCAGCAAGTTGTGCCGCATGTCTCCTTCTGTGACCGGCGATGATTTCATATTCACCATCACCCAGCGGTCGTACCAGTAATGCTGTAAGAATTCCCTCTTCTTTCACACTTTCCACCAGTTCCGCCATTGCCTCATCATCATTTACTTGAAATGGATGGTTCTCGAAAGAATGTAAATGCTCAAGTGAAACCTGCTGGATATCGTTCGTTTCTTCTCCTCCTCCAAGTAATTCATCATAAGATGTCAGTTTTATCTTCGATGCACTTCTACCTTTCATCCAAAAGCACCTCCTGTGTCATCTGCCAATATGCAGCCGCTACTTTTCCTTTTGGATCATGCTCAAATATGCTGATTCCTTCCGCACTGATTTCAGCTGCTCGTACTGAAAATGGAATACTCTGTGGAAAAATCTTAATCTGGTTTCCATATGTATCAAAAATCAGATCAGATATATCTCTTGCATAGTTCGTTCGGTTATCCACCATTGTGATCAATATACCTCCAATTTTCAGTTGTTTGTTCAGCTGTCTTCGCACCTTTCCTATCGTCCGTATCAGCTGTTCTAGACCCTTTACAGGAAGATAAGCCGCCTGGACAGGTATAATAACTGCATCGACACTGGCAAGTGCATTGATCGTCAGCATTCCAAGTGATGGCATACAGTCAATCAATATATAGTCGTATTCTTCTCTCATTCTTTCTATATATTGTTTTAAGACAAGTTCCCTGCTCATAATATTTACAAGTGAAACTTCCATTCCAGAGAGTTCGATGTTTGCCGGAATCAAATCAATTCCTTCCTGGTGATGTAAAATTCCCAGTGTATTTTCAAATAGTTCATCTTCTACAATCTTTGTCAGAATAGTAGCCAGTGTGATTGGTAATTCATCTGGGTTATGATACCCAAGACTTGCTGTCATACTTCCCTGCGGATCATTGTCAATCACAAGCACTTTCTTCCCTGCTTTTGCAAGTCCGACTGCCAGATTCACGCAACTTGTTGTCTTGCCAACCCCGCCTTTTTGTGAACACAATGCCAGCACTTTACAATCCTTCATTACTTTCTCTTCCATCCTTTTTATCCTCCCATAAATAACTTGAACCTTTCAGCATCCATAATGCTGCTTCCAAAAATGCAAGATACCGTTCTGTCATACTATCAAGAACCGGTTCTGAAATAACTGGTTTTTCAGACTTCAAATCTTTTGCCACATCCTCCAAAACCAAACTCATTTCCTTCATTTCTGACCGGATAATCTCAATTGTTTCTTTCTTTCCAACAACACATACCTGATTGTAAATGCATGATCGGACGATATAATCCTGTTTTTTCATTCCGCTCACTTTCACTCGTTCTTCGATTGTTGCTTTTTCATAAGAATTCACCCGAAAAGAAATGGTCGTTGTGTTGTGTTTTCCATGTCTGTCACCAGCCATCGCTTATTCCTCCTCTTCCTCATGTTTCTTATCTAGCAAACCTGCTAATTTACTCTGTGTAGACGGATACAGATGTGAATAAGTGTTCAACGTGGTTTCCACCTTTTCATGTCCAAGGCGTTCTGCAATCTCCAATGGAGCCACCCCCATATCAACCAGCATACTGGCATGGGAATGGCGGAGATCATGAAGTCGTATCCGCTTTACACCAGACCGCTCGATTCCGGTAGCCATACAATGTTCCATATGCGATTTGGTAAACCGAAAAAGTCTTTCCTTTTTCATAATTCCATACAAATGACTGCAATACTCCCGAAATTCCTCTGCAAGAAAATCCGGCATCGTAATCACACGGATACTCTTTGGAGTTTTCGGCTGCGTGATCATATCCTTTCCTTTCAGTCTCTGATAAGATTTATTGATTGATATGGTTTTCTCTTCAAGATTGATGTCATTATAAGTAAGTGCAAGCAATTCACCGATACGCATTCCGGTCCAGTACAACAAAAGAAACGCCATTCTTGTCTCCGGCTTATCACTTACTGTCTCCAGAAAAGCATTGAACTCTTCCTGCATCCAGAAGTCCTTCGGTTCTCCTTTACTCTTGCCAATCGCTCCTGCCTTCCTGCAGGGATTATCCTGCAGGTTATAATACCGCATTGCATAATTGAAGATTGCAGTCAGCTGGCAGTTCACTGTTTTCAGATAAGTAGGAGAATATCCTTTTCCATTCTTATCCTTATACGTCAGCAACTCATTCTGCCATGCACGGACGTCTGCCACCGTAATTTCACTGAGAATCTTCTTTTCAAAATAAGGCTTGATTTTCAGGTCAATAATATATCGCTTCGTGTACATAGTGTTTTCTCTGAGACGGACATCCATATCTTTGTAATAAATCTCCAGAAAATTTCCAAATTCAATATCCACACCCTGGCTCTGCTGTTGCAGGAAATCTCTTTCCCATTCCTTAGCTTCACCCTTGGTCCTGAATCCTCTTTTCTGTTTTCTTTTCCGATTTCCCTGCCAGTCTTTGTAATAGACCTGTACTTTCCAGTTTTTTCCTTCTTTGTAAACCCCCATTGCTAATCCTCGACTTTCATGCCATAAATCTTTTCTGCCAGGAATTTCGTAGAGATTTTTCCAGATACTACAATATAGCCTTTTGCCTTCAATTCTTTGTTGTATTCTCGCATCAGACTATATGCATAAGTTTTTGAAACTCCAAGAATTGCACACACATCATCCACATCCATATACATTTTTTCCTGCATCATACTCATACCGCTTTATCCTCCTTCAAATACTGCTCAACATGTTCCAGACCATAGATCTTGTCCTCTACATAGCGGGTTGGCACCCGACCGAGAATCACATAATAGTTCTTGCTTGCCAGATCGGCATTCATTCTTTCCACTACCCGGTAAGCAAACGAAACTGATAATCCAAAGAGTTCTGCAATGTCTTCCACTGATAAATACATTTTTCTCTTACGCATGAAACCATTCCTTTCCCTCTTCCTGTGGAATCTCACAAGTATCTTCTACTCCGTAGAAACGCTTCACAAAATACTTTGTCGGAACTTTTCCTCTAAGCGTCAGGTAGCCCTGTTCTTCCAGTTCCTTGTTCAGATTTCCGATGATTTCATAAGCCGATGTCTGTTTTACTTCCAGAAGTTCACATATATCGGCTGCCTTTAAAAATAATTTATTCTGCATAATCAGTACCTCCTCTGTTTTGAATATTTATCTCTTCATATACTCTGTACTGGCAGATGCAAAATCGGACATCATTTTCCGAAATTTATCAAATTTTCTTGTTTTTTAATTCTCCATCAGTGTGATTACTGTGTCATGGAGTTTAAGCTCATCGAAAGTAAAGAACCTTTCTGTGGTATCTGTTTTCTAAATGCAGGCAACAAAAAAACAGTCTGCCTTGACGAAAATCACTTCAATCAAAACAAACTGTTCTTCATATTTACTCTAATTTTATTTTATGAGAATAACCGATTTCACGAAATTTGCAGGTGAATCTGGAATATAAACAAGAGAAAAAAATAATTTTTAAACTCCATTTGCACTCCATTTGGTCTTTTCGACACCCCGCAAAGCCTTTATTTATGGGCTTTTCCGCGATTTTTCAAGCTACTCAAACTCAATCGTTCCAGGTGGTTTGCTCGTCAGATCGTAGAATACTCTGTTTACGCCTCTTACCTCGTTGATGATTCTGCTCATTACCGTCTGGAGGACGTCGAATGGAATGTCGGCTGCCTCGGCGGTCATGAAGTCAACGGTGTTGACTGCGCGGAGTGCAACAGCATAATCGTAGGTACGCTCATCGCCCATGACTCCGACGGAACGCATGTTGGTAAGGGCCGCGAAGTACTGGCCGATTGAACGGTCAAGACCGGCATTGGCAATTTCCTCGCGGTAGATGGCATCGGCATCCTGCACGATGCGGACCTTCTCGGCTGTAACCTCGCCGATGATACGGATTCCGAGGCCAGGGCCCGGGAATGGCTGACGGAACACGAGTTTTTCAGGGATTCCAAGCTCAAGGCCTGCCTTGCGGACCTCATCCTTAAAAAGATTGCGGAGAGGCTCGATGATTTCCTTGAAGTCTACATAGTCAGGAAGGCCGCCGACATTGTGGTGTGACTTGATGACTGCGGACTCGCCGCCGAGGCCGCTCTCGACTACGTCAGGGTAGATTGTTCCCTGCGCAAGGAAATCAACAGCACCGATTTTCTTTGCTTCCTCCTCGAAGACGCGGATGAATTCCTCGCCGATTATTTTACGTTTTTTCTCAGGTTCTGTTACTCCTGCGAGTTTGCTGTAGTAACGTTCCTGTGCATTTACCCTTATAAAGTTAAGGTCAAACTGGCCGTTCGGACCGAATACCTGCTCAACCTCATTGCCCTCATTCTTACGGAGAAGGCCGTGGTCAACGAACACGCAGGTAAGCTGCTTTCCGATGGCTCTTGAGAGAAGACCGGCTGCAACGGAAGAATCGACACCGCCCGAAAGAGCGAGGAGAACCTTGCCGTCACCGACTTTTTCCCTGATTTCCCTTATGGTATTCTCAACGAAAGCATCCATCTTCCAGTCTCCGACACAACCGCAGATACAGCGGACATAATTGTGGAGCATCTTGGTGCCCTCCTTGGTGTGGAGAACCTCCGGATGGAATTGTATTGCATAAAGGTTACGGGATGCATCCTCAGCGGCTGCTACAGGGCAGTCGGCTGTGTGGGCGCAGATTCTGAAGCCCGGAGCAACCTTGGAAATATAATCAAAATGACTCATCCAGCAAATTGTAGTAGGTGATACATCCGTAAAAAGAGCGGACGAATTGTCAACCATGACCTCTGTCTTGCCGTACTCGCGGACAGGCGCTTTCTCAACCTTGCCGCCAAGCACATGCATCATGAGCTGTGCACCGTAGCAGAGACCGAGTACAGGAACGCCGAGATTGAAAAGCTCCTCCGTGCAGGTAGGTGCTCCGTCCTCGTAGCAGCTGTTCGGACCGCCGGTGAGAATTATTCCCTTGGGATTCATCGCCTTGATTTTGGCAATGTCCGTCTTGTAAGAATAAATCTCACAATATACGTTACATTCTCTGACACGGCGCGCAACGAGCTGGTTGTACTGACCGCCAAAGTCTATAACTATAACTAGTTCTTTGTTCATTACTGTTCCTCCTGATGTGTGTGCAATATACACTTAATTCTATATTACACTAATGAGGAACGCATTTCAACGGGGAATTATTTTTTAGTGCAAAAAAGGACGTGCGCATTACCACACATCCTTATTCATAAGATAGAAGATACTTCCGATGAAGCCGATAAACACTGCCGGATATCCCATCGCACAGATAAGGGAAATCACCGGTAAATTGGCGAACCAGTCAACTATGAGCCATGCTGCGGCTCCGGCTGCAGCTGTGATTATCATATTGGCAATCACAAAAACGCTTCTGATTCCTATTATATTTTCATTACAAATCCTGCGGCTTATTTTTAATATGTAACTCATGATCATCACCTCTTTGATGATTACAAGATATCATTACAAGGTAAAAATAATTCACAGGATTTGTAAAAAACATGTAATTTATTTGTCAGGATCCGGGAATATGACCTTAATCGTGGTGCCGACATTCTCGGCACTGGTAAGTTCAATCTTCGCACCATGCTGCTCGGCAATATGCTTAACGATGGCAAGTCCGAGCCCGGTTGAGCCGGTTTTTCTGGAGCGGCTCTTGTCCACGCGGTAAAAGCGCTCAAAGATGCGCGACTGGTTTTCCTCAGAGATACCGATACCGTCATCCGATACAAGTATTGAATGATCCTCCGGGTCTACCACAACCCAGATGTTGCCACCTTCACGGTTGTACCGGATGGCATTATCGCAGAGATTATACACAAGTTCCTCAATCATGCTGTGGCTGCCCTTTACATGCGTGCCGCTGCCCTTTAAGTGGAACTTCACATCATTTTCCTCGGCATGAAGTGTAAGCATGTTGACACAATTTGATGCTACATCATAAAGATTAACATCCTCCATCAGAAGGTCTCCATCATTGGAATCAAGTTCCGAAAGTCTTAATGTATCATTTATGAGAGATAGCAGACGCTTTGCGTTGCGGTGGATTTCCGTTGCAAAACGCTCTACATCATCCCCCTGCGCCATTCCGTTCTCAATGAGTTCCGCATATCCCGATATGGATGTCAGCGGAGTTTTGAGCTCATGCGTGACATTGGCGGTAAACTCCTGACGCATCATTGCACTCTTAAGGATATCCTCATGCTGCTGCTTTATCGTGGTTACGAAAGGCTCCAGTTCCTTATAAATCTGCACATTTTCAATGTGGTCCATATTATTGGCGACACCCTCGATAGGCGTAATCAGACTCTTTGCAAGGTAATGTGTAAGTATAAAACATGTCACAAATGTCAGCACAAGGACAATTCCGAGAATCGGGAAAGCCGAACGGAATATGCTCAAAAGACTGCTTGCTTCCTTTGCGACACGTACAACCATTCCATTGTCCATACGGACCGCATAGTAAAAAATATCCTTGCCCATCGTATCTGACTGACGTATCTGCTGGCCTTCACCGTCTTTAAAAGCCTGCTCTATTTCCGGGCGGTCACTATGATCCTGAAGCTTGGATGTCTCATAGTAGTTATCGTATATAACATTTCCTTTTTTATCGATAATACTGACTCTTATTCCGTTATTTTTCTCATTTTCAAGAATCCCGTTCTCTCCGGAAAGCAGTGTCTCAATATTGTTGACCTCATAATTTTCGATTGTATTGCTCAAAAGCCTTGTGTATCTGGCAAGGCTGTCAGCCATCTCCCGCTTAAACACCTCGTAGAAAACAGCGATGGACAATATGGCTGTAAGAATTATGGCTATACCCACCATAACAAGCATCTGAATGTTGATTTTCTTCTTCATAGTAAATTATTCTACCTGATATCCTACATTTCTTACCGTTTTAATATGTGCACCGGATTCACCGAGTTTATGTCTCAAGGTCTTGATGTGCATATCAAGAGTCCTTGATTCACCCTCAAAATCAGCACCCCAGATACGTTCCATTATTATGTCACGACTGAGAACTATCCCGGCATTCTGGAGCAGGAGCCTTAACAACTCGAATTCCTTATATGTAAGCTCCACTTGGACGCCACCGGCAGTTACTGTTCTCTTGTCAAGATCCATCGTAATCTCGCTAAGTGTAAGCACCTTGTCCTCGTTCATATCATTTGTACGCCTTAAAAGTGCCTTTACACGCGATATAAGTTCCATTACGCCAAACGGTTTGGTTATATAATCGTCAGCACCGGTATCAAGGCCCTTGACCTTATCAATTTCTGTAGTCTTGGCAGTTACCATGATTACCGGAATACGCTTGGTCTCAGGCACGTTCTTAATCCTTGACAGGATTTCCATTCCATCAATGTCAGGAAGCATTATATCAAGAAGGACTAAATCGGGCTTCTTTTCTGCCAGACGCCTAAAAAAATCTTTTGCATTTTCAAAACCTTCAACGAGATATCCACTGTTCTTAAGCGCAAACATCTCAATTTCACGTATGTTGCTGTCATCTTCCACGATAAAAATATTCGCCATAACTGCCTCCTTTTTCTGATTTACATTCTATCACATTGCGGCAATACATACAAATTTTTATATTTTTTGTATTTCTGTTTGAAATCTTCATTGTCCGTCTTCATCTTTATCAGATAATCATGCGCCTCAAGGTCACGCTCCTCAAGCTGAAGGACACACACCGCGATATTGGAGCAGTGATCCGCTATCCTCTCATAATTTGTCATAATATCAGATAAGATAAATCCAAGTTCAATGGTACACTGACCGTTCTTAAGCCTCTCGATATGGCGGATTTTAAGGTCATCCTGAAGGTCGTCAATTACCTCCTCAAGCGGTTCCACCTCTGCGGCAAGAGTCTTATCATCTGATGTAAAGCTGTCAACCGCCTCGGCAAGTACCTGCTTAACGGCATTCTGTACTATATTAAGTTCCTTATGCGCTTCACTTGAAAAATCTATTTTTTTACTGTTCATCTCTGATGCCGCCTGGCACAGATTAAGCGCATGATCGGAAATTCTTTCAAAATCACCTATACTGTGCAGAAGCTTGGACACAACTGTTGAATCGTGCTCACTTATGCTCTTGGTGCTGACCTTTACAAGATAAGTTCCGAGTTCATCCTCATAACGGTCAACAAGGCTTTCCGAATCGGCAATTGCCGCCGCAACCTCACTGTCATAATTATCAAAAAGAGAAATTGCATCATCCACACTTTTGCGTACTATATCAGCCATGTTGGCTGCAGTCTTGATACATTGTTCAACTGCAAATGCCGGTTTCTCAAGAAAACGTTCATCAAGGAGCTTGAAATCCTCCTCAACCGGTTCGATACCCGTCTTTTTGTCGCGGACTGTAAGTGTTGCAAGCTTGACGAGAATATCCGAGAATGGCAGGAGTACGAGTGTTGCAAGCACATTGAATGTCGTGTGAACGATAGCTATGCCCATTTCGTTGGCCGCCATATCCATAAAGGCAAATTGCGCAAATGCGTTTATTCCGTAGAATAATGCCATGAAAAGTGCCGAACCGATTATATTAAAATACAAATGTACAAATGCTGCACGCTTGGCATTCTTGCTGGCTCCGATACTTGAAATAAGTGCCGTAACACAGGTTCCTATGTTCTGTCCGAGAATGATCGGAATCGCGCTCGAAAAATTAATTGCACCCGTTACACAAAGTGCCTGAAGGATTCCGACAGACGCCGATGAACTCTGTATGATTCCCGTAAGTACTGCTCCGACAAGGATTCCGAGTAACGGATTTGAGAACATTGTGAATAAATGGGTAAATTCCGGCACATTCTTAAGGCCTTCAACCGCGCCG
>ENA-UADI01000506-UADI01000506.1-human-gut-metagenome-genome-assembly--contig:-NODE-506-length-12363-cov-3.734725_pt1 | contig 12363 bp, 10 predicted proteins | sample MGYA00244261_ERZ654257 | MGnify/ENA primary metagenome ERZ654257 (study PRJEB26926, sample SAMN06165243) | human gut metagenome | biome: ENVO:00009003; feature: ENVO:2100002; material: ENVO:00002003...
ACGAGATCCTGAGATGTCTCGTGGGCTCGGAGATGTGTATAAGAGACAGGCCATTGGAATGCATATGAAATTGCATCCACATATGTTGAGACATAGTTTTGCGACACATTTATTAGATAATGGAGCGGATATTCGTGTTGTTCAAGAGTTACTAGGACATTCATCTTTATCAACAACACAAATTTATACGCATGTGACTACAGCACAGTTAGTGAAGGCTTATAAAAAAGCGCATCCTTTTGAAAAATAACATCTTGCAAGTTAAAAAGGTTATTGCTATAATGTAAAAGCGCGTGATTGCGCTTATAACACACATCATGGATTCGTGTGCCCGTGCACATCAGTGTTGCATGCGTCTGAAATGATGGAGGAGAAACGGAAAGGTAGGACTATTATGTCAATCGTATCAATGAAGAAAATGTTAGAGAACGGTGTTCACTTTGGTCACCAGACTCGCCGTTGGAACCCAAAGATGAAACCATTCATCTACACAAGTCGCAACGGGGTTTATATCGTAGATTTAAACCAAACTCAAGCACAAATCGAAGCTGCTTACAATGAATTAAAAGCAATTAGCGAACGTGGAGGAAAAGTATTGTTCGTAGGAACAAAGAAACAAGCTCAAGACTGTATGAAAGAAGCAGCTGAGAAATGCGGTATGTACTACGTTAACCAAAGATGGTTAGGTGGAATGCTTACAAACTTCCGCACAATCGAGAGCCGTATTGCAAGACTTAAAGCTATCGAGACAATGTCAGAGGATGGCACATTCGATGTTCTTCCTAAGAAGGAAGTTATCGCACTCAAGAAGGAGTGGGAGAAGCTCGAGAAGAACCTTGGTGGAATCAAGGATATGAAGAGAATTCCTGATGCAATATTTGTAGTAGATCCTAAGAAGGAGCGTATCTGTATCAAAGAGGCTCAGGCACTTGGAATCACTCTTATAGGTATTGCTGATACAAACTGCGATCCTGACGAGTTAGATTATGTTATCCCAGGAAACGATGATGCTATCAGAGCTGTCAAATTAATCGTATCTAAGATGGCAGACGCTGTTATCGAGGCAAAGCAGGGAGCTGAGGAAGAGGTTACTGCTGAGGAAGCTTCTGACGAGACAGTTGAGGAATAAAACAGATTAATATCGGAGGATAATCAAATGGCTATTACAGCAGGTATGGTAAAAGAACTGCGTGAAATGACAGGCGCAGGAATGATGGACTGCAAAAAGGCTTTAACTGAGACAAACGGTGATATGGATGCCGCTGTTGAGGTATTAAGAAAAAGCGGTGCAGCTAAGATGGAAAAGAAGCAGAGCAGAATTGCCGCTGAGGGAATCGCACGTGTTGCTGTAAACGGAAACGTTGCAGTTGTAGCAGAGGTTAACTCTGAGACAGATTTCGTTGCAAAGAACGAGACATTCCAGGAGTTTGTTCAGACTGTAGCAGATACAGCACTTGCTTCTGGCTTAAATGGTGGTGCAAATGGAGAGGATATCGACGCTCTTCTTGCTACAAACGGACTTAGCGAGCTTCTTGTAGAGAAGACAGCTACAATCGGAGAGAAGTTATCTGTTCGTAGATTTGCAAAGGTTACAGGTGATGTTGTTACTTCTTATATCCATGGTGGTGGAAGAATCGGCGTTATCATTGCAGCAAATGGTGCAGCAGATGATGCAGCTAAAGAAGCAATCACAAATATTGCTATGCAGGTTGCAGCTATGAACCCACAGTACATCAGCAGAAACGATATCTCTGATGAAGAGCTTGCAAAGCTTAGAGAGATCACTGTTGACAGTGCATTAAATGATGCTACAACACTTCCAAAGCCTATTCTTAATAAGTTAATTGACAAGGCTATTAACGAGAAGCTTTGGAGCGATGATGATATCAACAACTTCAACGAGCACAAGAACAACATGAACTATGTATGGAACTTCTTATCAGATGCTGCTAAGGCAAAGCTTGGTGAGCTTGCAATGGCAGACAAGGAGTCTATCATGGCTGAGAAGATGTTCAATGGTTTAGTTGAGGGTCGTGTATCTAAGCAGTTAAAAGAGATTTGTCTCCTTGACCAGACATATGTTAAGGCAGAGGATGGAAAGCAGTCAGTTGCAAAATATCTTGAGTCAGTTTCTAAGGATCTTACAATCACCGAGATGGTTCGTTTCGAGGTAGGTGAGGGTATGGAGAAGAAGCAGGAAGATTTCGCTGCTGAGGTTGCTGCCCAGATGGCTGGAGTCTAAACTGTATCTTTATACTGATTAAACGAATGCTGTTCCGCAAAAGTTTAACTTTTAAACTTTTGCGGAATTTTTATATCTTTACAAGATATAAAAATATGGTAAAATAGTAAGAGGAAACAAAACCAATCATAACGGGGGACGCATATGGACTCAGAGGATAATGAATTAGCCAGACAGCAAACAATAACGTTTTATCAGGGTATGTACAGGACGATATCGATGTTCATGGACTTTTAGAGGAGAAATAAATATGAGTAGAATATTATTAAAATTAAGTGGTGAGGCACTTGCAGGTGATAAGCACCACGGCTTTGATGAGGCTACAGTCATTGAGGTTGCAAAACAGGTTAAACAAATTGTTGATAAAGGTACACAGGTAGGTATTGTTATCGGTGGCGGAAACTTCTGGAGAGGCAGAACAAGTGAGACCATCGACCGCACAAAGGCTGACCAGATTGGTATGCTTGCTACAGTTATGAACTGCATTTATGTATCTGAGATTTTCAGATATGTTGGAATGAAGACAGCGGTTCTCACTCCGTTTGAATGTGGCAACATGACAAAGCTTTTCTCTAAGGACAGAGCAAACAAGTATTTTGCACATGATATGGTAGTTTTCTTTGCCGGTGGTACAGGCCATCCTTATTTCTCAACAGATACAGCCACAGTGCTTCGTGCAATTGAGATTGAGGCAGATGGTATTTACCTTGCCAAGGCTATTGACGGAGTATATGACAGTGATCCAAAGACCAATCCTGCTGCAAAGAAGTATGATGAGCTTTCAATCGAAGAGGTTGTTGAGAAGAAGCTCGCAGTAGTTGACCTCACAGCGTCTATCATGTGCCTTGAGAACAAGATGCCTATGTATGTATTCGGACTCAATGAGGAAAACAGCATTGTAAATGCTCTTACAGGCAAATTCAACGGTACAAAGGTTACTGTATAGTAAATTACATATAATGCATATCAGGAGGATAATATGGATTCAAGATTAAACCCTTTTCAGGATAAAATGGAAAAAACATTAAATAATCTCGAGGAAGAATATGCAGGCATCCGCGCAGGAAGAGCCAATCCACATATTCTTGACAAGCTTCGTGTAGATTATTATGGCACCCCTTCACCAATTCAGAGTGTAGCCAATGTAAGTGTTCCTGAGCCAAGAATGATTCAGATTCAGCCATGGGAGGCTTCTATGGTTAAGGAGATTGAGAAAGCAATAAACTGCTCTGACATCGGAATTAATCCTACAAACGACGGAAAGCTTATCAGACTTGTTTTCCCTGAGCTCACAGAGGAGAGACGTAAAGATCTTGCAAAGGACATCAAGAAGAAGGGCGAGGAAGCTAAGGTTGCTGTCCGCAATATCAGAAGGGATGCAATCGACAGCATCAAGAAGACCGGCAAAGAGGAAGGCATTTCAGAGGATGAGATTAAAGGCCTCGAGGATGACGCTCAAAAGCTTACCGACAAGTTTGTCGCAAAAGTTGACGCTGCGGTTGATGCAAAATGTAAAGAGATACTTACTGTATAGTATTTATATTATATCACGTATACAAACAAGGGACATGTTATTCGTGTCCCTTATTTGCTTATTACCGTTTTTACTGTTCACACTTAACTGTGTGACCAGCAAATAAATGATGCGTCATGATTGTAAATATATAATATGCATAAATGAAAGGAAATAAAATATGAGTACTCCGGAACATATAGCAATCATTCTGGACGGAAACGGCCGCTGGGCCAAAAGTAAGGGTATGCCAAGAAACTACGGTCATACAGTAGGAGCCAAAAATGTTGAGAATATATGTAAGGCTGCAAACGACCTCGGCGTTAAATATCTGACACTTTATGCCTTTTCCACTGAAAACTGGAACCGCCCTGAGTCTGAGGTAGCTGCACTAATGAAGCTTCTTGAAAGCTATCTTAAAAACTGTATAAAGACTGCCAATAAAAACAATATGCGTGTGCGCGTAATTGGTGAGATAAGCAGGCTTTCAGAGAATTTTCAGGAGAAAATAAGAAACCTTGAAGAAGTTTCATCGGTAAATACGGGTCTTAACCTGACAATTGCAATTAATTACGGAAGCCGAGATGAGATGATACGTGCTGTAAAGCATATGATAGCTGACCATGATGATGGAAAGCTTTCGGCTGACGATATAGATGCAGATACCTTCTCATCATATCTTGATACAAAAGAGCTTCCGGATCCTGATTTACTCATCCGCACAAGTGGTGAGCAGCGCCTGTCAAACTACCTGCTCTGGCAGCTTGCATACGCTGAGTTTTATTTTACAGATGTTCCGTGGCCTGCATTTGATAAAAATGAACTCAAAAAGGCTATAGATGCATATAATAAAAGAGACCGTCGCTTTGGTGGATTAAAAGAAACGAACGACACGGAGGATAAATAATGTTTAAGACAAGACTGCTTAGTGGTATAGTTCTTGTAATTGCCGCTATATTTCTTATAGTAACAGGAAACGAGGTGCTTCTTTTTTCAACACTTCTGATTTCGTGTATAGGTATGTTTGAGCTTTTCAGGGTGTTTAAATTTGAAAAATCGCTCTTATCGGTTGTACCGTATATTGCTTTGATTTTGTTTTACATCAACTTAAGGTGGAGCTTCATACCTGATGTAATGATGCTTTTCATGGGCTTTCTTATCGTACTGATGTTCGTGTATGTGCTTTCATACCCGAAATATGATGCAAAGCAGCTCATGGCAGCCTTTTTTGGTATGTTTTATGTAGGAACAATGCTTTCATATGTCTACCAGATACGTACACTCAATAACGGACTTTACCTTGCCTTCTTGGTATTTTTATGCTCTTGGGGCTGTGATACATGCGCCTACTGCGTCGGAGTGCTGATTGGAAAGCACAAAATGGCACCAAAGCTTTCACCAAAGAAGTCTATAGAGGGTGCAGTAGGTGGTGTGCTCGGCAGTGCGCTTCTTACAGCCTTATACTGCTTTATATTCAGAAATCATATGAATATAGACGCCACAGAGATTGCTATACTTGCTGTTATAGCTGCTGTTGCAGGCCTTATTTCAATGGTTGGAGATTTGTGTGCATCAGCCATAAAGCGTAATTATGATATCAAGGATTACGGACATCTGATACCCGGACATGGTGGTATTTTAGACCGCTTTGACAGCATGATTATCACTGCACCAATCATTTATTATCTGGCTAGTTTCTTTTTAAGTTAAAAAGTAACTTTTAAGAACCATTGAAAACAAAAAGCTAAGTTAACTATTCAGAACCACTGAGAAAAATATAAATCGAGGAATTATCATGAAAAAAATATCAATACTTGGTTCAACCGGCTCTATCGGAACACAGACACTTGATGTGGTAAGAGAGCATGGTGATATGCAGGTTGTGGCACTTTCCTGTGGCAGAAATCTCTCCCTTATAGAGAAACAGGCAAGGGAATTTAAGCCGCAGTTTGTCAGTGTAAGTGATGAAAACGATGCCAAAAAGCTTCGCACAAGCCTTGCAGATACAGACATCGAGATTGGTTATGGTATGGACGGTTTAATTAAATGTGCCACCATTGAGCCATGTGACATAGTTGTAACCGCAATTGTCGGTATGCTTGGAATACGCCCGACAATTGCCGCAATAAAGGCAAAAAAGACCATTGCACTTGCAAATAAGGAGACTCTCGTTACAGCAGGACATATCATAATACCGCTCGCAAAGGAATATGGCGTGTCCATACTTCCGGTGGATAGTGAGCACAGTGCCATCTTCCAGTCACTGCAAGGGAACTCAATGAATCCGATTAAAAAAATTCTTCTGACAGCATCCGGAGGTCCGTTCAGAGGCAGAAAGCTCTCTGAGCTTGAAGGTATAAGGGTGGAGGACGCGCTAAAGCATCCTAACTGGTCAATGGGTCAGAAAATCACTATTGATTCATCAACCATGGTCAATAAGGGGCTTGAGGTAATTGAGGCAAAATGGCTTTTTGACGTCGATTTGTCGCAGATCCAGGTTGTAGTGCATCCTCAGAGTGTCATTCACTCGGCTGTTGAGTATGCGGATGGAGCAGTTATAGCACAGCTTGGTACTCCTGATATGCGTATACCTATACAGTATGCACTGTATTATCCAAGCAGACCTGCGCTTTCCGGTGACAGGCTTGATCTCTTTAAGCTTAAGGATCTGACCTTTGAGGCACCGGATCTTGATACCTTTAAAGGGCTTGCTCTCGCCATGAAGGCTGCAAGGGCAGGAGGCAATATTCCTACGGCCTTCAATGCTGCAAACGAGAGAGCAGTGGCACTGTTTTTGAATAAAAAGATTAAATATCTGGAAATAATCGATATAATCGAGGCATGTATGGAAAATGCATCATTTATTGAAAATCCTTCAGTGGATGAGATACTTGATACAGAGCAGTGCGCATATGACTATATCAGTAAAAGGTGGTAATTTTGAACATTATTAGTATTATTATTGCAATCATATTATTCAGCATCATAGTAATTTTTCACGAGCTCGGACATTTCTGGCTTGCTAAAGCAAATGGCATAAAGGTCAATGAATTTTGTCTGGGACTTGGACCGACTCTTTTTGGAGTGCAGCGTGGAGAGACCAAATACTCCATAAAGATGCTTCCGTTTGGTGGAGCATGTATCATGGAGGGAGAAGATGAAAGCTCAGGTGATGACAGGGCATTCAACAACAAATCCGTGTGGGCGCGCATAAGCGTTGTTTTCGCGGGACCGTTTTTTAATTTTATCATGGCATTTATTTTTGCTCTCATTATTATCTGCTCTGTAGGCTATGACAGTCCGAAGCTTGCCGGTGTTATTGAGGGCTATGCGGCTGAGGAGGCCGGTATCAAGGCCGGTGATGAGATTGTAAAGCTGAACAATACGAATATACACTTTTACCGCGAGATAAGCCTCTACTCGATGCTTCACGAAGGTGAAACAGTTGATGTGACCTACCTTAGGGATGGCAAAAAGCATACCACCACATTGAAGCCTAAATATGACGAGACAACAAAGAGGTATCTGTACGGCTTTAACGTGTCGGGAGAGCGTACAAAGCCCGGCTTTGGAAAGGCGCTGCTTTATAGCTGCTACGAGGTGAAATACAACATCTATACAACAATAGAGGGGCTTAAAATGCTCTGTACCGGGGCTGCATCTGTAAATAACTTAAGCGGACCTGTAGGCATTGTAAAGAACATGGGAGACACCTATGAGCAGGCAGTTTCGATGTCAGGAATATGGCTTGGCATACTAAATATGCTAAACTGGGGCGTGCTGATTTCTGCAAACCTCGGTGTGATGAACCTGCTGCCACTGCCGGCACTTGATGGTGGCAGACTTGTATTTTTGATAGTTGAAGCCATAAGAAGAAAGAGAGTAGACCCTGAGAAGGAGGGCTATGTGCATCTCGTTGGCATAGTGCTTTTACTTCTTCTGATGGTTGTTGTCATGTTCAATGATATCAGAAAACTAATAGTCTGATTTTATAACAGATTGGAGATATACACATGGAGACAAAAATAGTAAAAATCGGAAATAAAGTAATCGGTGGAGGTAATCCGATTCTCATACAGTCAATGACAAATACAAAGACTGAGAATGTGGCTGACACAGTTGCACAGATAAACGCACTGACAGACTTAGGCTGTGATATAATCCGATGTGCTGTGCCTACGATGGAGGCTGCAAAGGCACTTAAGGATATTAAGAAACAAATCAGCATACCGCTTGTTGCGGATATACACTTTGATTACAAACTTGCAATAGCTGCGATTGAAAACGGAGCCGACAAAATCCGAATCAATCCCGGCAACATAGGAAGCGCTGACAGAGTAAAGGCTGTCGTGGATGTAGCAAAGGAGAGAAATATCCCTATCCGCGTCGGTGTAAACAGTGGCTCTCTTGAAAAAGACCTGGTAGAGAAATATCATGGTGTGACAGCAGAGGGACTTGTGGAGAGTGCTCTGGACAAGGTAAAGCTCATAGAGGATATGGGGTATGACAATCTTGTCATAAGCATAAAATCATCAGATGTCATGATGTGTGTTAAAGCACATGAGCTTATTTCAGATAAAACCAATCATCCGCTCCATGTGGGCATCACAGAGGCAGGTACAATAATAAGCGGAAATATAAAGTCTGCTATCGGACTTGGACTGATACTAAACCAGGGCATCGGTGATACAATACGTGTATCTCTCACTGGAAGCCCTCTCGAGGAAATAAAGTCTGCCAAGCTCATTTTAAGAACTCTGGGTCTTAGAAAGGGTGGCATAGAGGTTGTTTCATGTCCTACCTGCGGCCGCACACAGATAGATCTTATCGGGCTTGCAAATCAGGTGGAGACAATGGTTTCAGGATATGACCTTGACATAAAGGTTGCTGTCATGGGCTGTGTGGTAAACGGACCGGGTGAAGCAAAGGAAGCAGATCTTGGCGTAGCCGGAGGAATCGGCGAGGGTCTTATCATAAAGCATGGTGAAGTATTTAAAAAGGTGCCTGAGAGCGAGCTTTTGGGTGCATTGAAATATGAGCTTGACCATTGGGGTGAATAATTTTGACAAAAACATTTAAGGAAGTTTTCCCTACACTTAAGCTGGACAAGGATATGGAGAATCTGCTGGAAACTGCAGATGTCACCAAAATTTCTGTAAACCATGCAAGAGATTTTTACAAAATATATGTAAAAGCAAAACGCCTTATTTTCAAAAAAAATATCTGGAAGCTTGAGGAAAGCATAAAAAAACAGATATTTAAAAGTAAAGATATTACAGTAAAAATTATAGAGTCTTACGAGTTGTCTTCGCAGTACACACCGAAGACTCTTTTTGATGTCTATTTTGACAGTATTCTTGACGAAATAAACAGTCACAGTGTGCTTTTGTACAATCTGCTGCGCACCTCAAAGTGGAGCTTTACCGACGATACACATGTCACAGTCACACTTGAGGAGACAATAATCGCAAAGACCAGAGGCAATACGGTCATAGAATTTCTTGAGAAGGTGTTCTGCGAGCGCTGTGGGATGGATTTTATCGTTAATCTGCAGTACGAAAAACCAAAAATCAGCAAATACCGTCAGAATGCTGACAAGCAGATTGAGCAGGAGGTGCAAAATATTGTCGCCCGCACTAAATTTGCCATGGCAAAAGATGACGATGATGAAGATTCTAAAGTGGCTGTCGATGACGGTGCAATGTTCGTAGGAGGCAGTGAAAATACATCTGATACAAAAAAGAGTGGCACATCAGATTCTCCTAAAGCCCGAGATAAGAAGAATGAAGCAAAGACAGGCACTGATAAAAAGCCTGAGAAGAAATTTGAAAAGAAATTTGAGAAGAAGTTCGAGCTCAAGGGAGATTTCAGGCGCAAATATGACAATGACCCTGATATCGTGTACGGAAGAAGCTTTGATGATGAGGAGATGGCTATTGAAAAGATTGACGGTCCTATCGGTGAGGTTACAATAAAGGGCAAGATTCTTACGGTTGAATCCCGCGAAATCAGAAACGAAAAGACCATCATTATGTTTGCGGTCACTGATTTCACAGACACCATCATGCTCAAGCTTTTTGCCAGAAATGATGACGTAGCAGATATTCTTGCATATATTGCCCCGGGCAACTTTGTTAAGGCAAAGGGAGTTGTGACTGTAGATAAATATGACAGTGATTTGTCAATAAGCTCAATAGTCGGGCTTAAAAAAATACCTGACTTTACCTCAAAGAGGGAGGATACTGCTGCCGAAAAACGTGTTGAGCTTCACTGTCACACCAAGATGAGTGACATGGATGGCGTGTCTGACGTAAAGGATATTGTGAAGTGTGCCATGCGCTGGGGACACAAGGCCATTGCTATTACAGACCACGGTGATGTGCAGGCATTCCCTGATGCTAACCATACTGTGGATGATAAATTCAAGGTCATTTACGGTGTGGAAGCATATCTGGTCGATGATACAAAGGATATTGTGGAGAATGCAGCCGGTCAGTCGCTGGATGATAAGTACGTGGTATTTGATATAGAGACAACAGGCTTTTCTCCGGAAAAGAATAAAATTATAGAAATAGGTGCGGTGAAGGTCATCGGTGGCGAGATTGTAGACCGCTATTCCACATTTATAAACCCTGAGGTACCTATTCCGTTCAGGATTGAGGAGCTCACCTCGATAAGGGATGACATGGTTATCACATCGCCAACAGTGGATGTCATACTGCCACAGTTTATGGAGTTTTGCAAGGACTGCATCATGGTCGCCCACAACGCTGACTTTGATATGAGCTTTATAAAGCGAAACTGCGCGCTGCTTGGCATGGAGTGTAATCCTACTATAGTGGACACGGTGGCTCTTGCGAGAGTGCTTCTGCCACAGCTAAACAGATTTAAGCTGGATACAGTGGCCAAGGCTCTAAACATCTCGCTTGACCATCATCACAGAGCGGTGGATGATGCCGCATGTACCGCAGAGATATTTGTCAAATTCATAGAAAAGCTAAAGGACAGGGGCATATCAGGCTTAGATGAGGTAAATGCCCTGGCAAAATCATCTGTTGAGATGATAAGGAAGATGCCTACATACCATGCCATCATTCTTGCAACCTGTGACCAGGGGCGTACCAATCTCTACAGGCTTATCTCACTGTCACACATCAAGTATTATAATAAGAGACCGAGAATACCAAAATCAGAGTTTAACAAGTATCGTGATGGGCTTTTAATAGGCTCAGCCTGTGAGGCAGGAGAGCTTTACAGGGCTATTTTAAACGGAAGACCACAGGAGGAAATCACAAGACTTGTGAATTTCTATGATTACCTGGAGATACAGCCTCTTGGCAACAACGCATTTATGATACGTGACGAGGATTCCGATATTGCTTCAAACGATGACCTTATTGATATAAATAAGCGAATCGTAAAGCTTGGAGAGGAATTTGGAAAGCTGGTTGTTGCAACCTGTGACGTACATTTCTTAAATCCCGAGGACGAGATATACCGTCGTATTATCATGGCCGGTAAGGGCTTTAAGGATGCAGATGAGCAGGCTCCGCTTTACTTAAGGACCACAGAGGAAATGCTAAAGGAGTTTGAATATCTCGGAAGCAAAAAGGCTGAGGAGGTAGTCATCACCAATACCAATAAGATAGCAGACATGTGTGAGCGTATCTCACCGGTCAGACCTGATAAATGTCCGCCGGTTATCGAAAACTCTGACGGCATGCTTCGTGAAATCTGCTATAACAAGGCAAACAGGATGTACGGAGATCCGCTGCCGCCTATAGTTAAGGAAAGGCTTGACAGAGAGCTCAACTCTATTATTTCAAACGGCTATGCCGTAATGTACATCATCGCACAGAAGCTTGTGTGGAAATCAAATGAGGATGGCTATCTGGTTGGCTCGCGAGGCTCCGTAGGAAGCTCGTTTGTTGCAACCATGTCAGGTATCACAGAGGTTAATCCGCTGCATGCTCACTATTTGTGTACACACTGCAAATACAGTGATTTTGATTCACCAGAGGTACAGGCATTTTCAGGCCGTGGTGGCTGTGATATGCCGGATAAGCTCTGTCCAAAGTGCGGCAGACCTTTAAGCAAGGAGGGTTTTGATATTCCGTTTGAAACCTTCCTCGGTTTCAAGGGAAACAAGGAGCCGGATATCGATCTGAACTTCTCCGGTGAGTACCAGTCAAAGGCACACAAATATACCGAGGTTATTTTCGGAGAGGGCCAGACCTTTAAAGCCGGAACCATAGGTACACTTGCTGACAAGACCGCATTTGGATACATTAAAAACTATTATGAGGAGCGCGGTATCAGAAAGCGAAATTGCGAGATAGACAGGATAGTGCAGGGCTGTGTCGGTGTTCGACGTACTACGGGACAGCATCCGGGTGGTATAGTTGTGCTGCCGATGGGTGAGGAGATTAATACCTTTACTCCTGTACAGCATCCTGCGAATGATATGACCGTTGACATCACGACAACGCATTTTGACTACCATTCAATCGACCACAACCTGTTAAAGCTCGATATACTTGGACACGATGATCCTACCATCTGTCTCTTATACACATCTCCGAGCCCACGAGACATCTCAGGATCTCGT
>ENA-UADI01000507-UADI01000507.1-human-gut-metagenome-genome-assembly--contig:-NODE-507-length-12317-cov-4.327842_pt1 | contig 12317 bp, 6 predicted proteins | sample MGYA00244261_ERZ654257 | MGnify/ENA primary metagenome ERZ654257 (study PRJEB26926, sample SAMN06165243) | human gut metagenome | biome: ENVO:00009003; feature: ENVO:2100002; material: ENVO:00002003...
TATTACGACACTCGCCGATGCCGAAGCGACCGTATTGCATGAAATTGTCGGACACATGGGCTTACGCTCGCTGATGGGCGACCGTTTCGGCGACTTTCTCGATAAGGTTTACAATGGTCTCGATACCGAAGGGCGCAGCCGTGTGGCCGACATTGCCCGCGAGCAGGAGCACCAATCCTCCGGCGCCAAGCACCGCCAGGCAAATACCCGCCGTCTGGCAACGGAAGAATACCTCGCACATTTGGCGGAAGGCGACATCACGCCGAGCCGCTTTGCCCGGATCATCGGCCGTATCCGCTCGCTGCTACGCGACATATTGCGACTTCCGCTGCGTATCGGCGACCGCGACATCGCTTATTTGTTGTGGTTGTCGAAACACCGCCTGCAAAAAACACGCACGGCCGCCGAAGCCGTCGCCGCAACAGCGACCGAACGACGCATCCGTAAACAGCTTTTCGGTCGTTCTGAAAACGTGCGTTACCGTGCGATATTCGACGACGCTACACCTGAAAATATCGAACGGTATAGCATCGAACGCTACATCCGCGAGCATCATATCACCGGAGTTTTACTCGGCGAACATAATGCCGATGACTTCGCTATGCGTGTATATGGACTGCTTGATGACATGGGCCGAGCCATCATTGACCGCATGGGCAATGATCGTTTGAAGGCCATGCGCAAATACCTCGCATTATTCGACCTCCAAAAGCTCACCGATCAAGAAAGCTATCGCAGCATCATCGACGAACTGGTGAAAACCTTACCCCAAGAGACGAAAGAGCAAATCGTGCGCTCCATGCGCAAACACCTCGATTTCGTCCTCTCCGACAACTACCGCACTCCGTTGCGGCGACGCACGATGAAAAGCGAACGACCTCTACCGGAGAATTTCAAATATGCGAGCGAGTATGTCGAAGAATTGCTTAAAAAGAAACGGGCACAGCCCGAAATGGCTCCGCCGGCCGGAATCGAACCGACTGTGATTTACGACAAGCGGAATTGGAAAAGCCGTCAGCAACTCCGGTTCATAGATAGCACTTTACCCGTCGAAAGATTACAGGAAGAAGTCGTGCGGCGCGGAGGCAGCATCGACGACCTCACGGACATACACAAACATTTGAACCACTTGACAAGCATCGCCAAAGTCGCAATCGACAAATACACGAAAGAGTATTTAGACCCCATACTCGACCAAATCGCAGCCATAGCCCGTGAAACAGGCATGACGGAAACACACATCATCGACTACATCACGGCCGAATCGTCGCTCGAACGGCAGGCAACGGGGATTGCGGCCCTATCCCTCGACCCGCGCGATGCGTGGAACGAAACGCTGGCCCGAAGTATCGTCGCAGATTTCCGCCGCCGGGCCGGAGAGATTCCGACACAGCGATTATGGCAGCGAATCAATGCGGCTAACGACCGCGTGCTGGAAATCCTCGTCGAGGACGGAATGTTAGCCCCCGAACACCGCAAGTTGATAAAGGGGCACGGCTGGGACTACTATGTACCCTTACGGGATTATGATTACAACTACCGCGACCAGAAAGGCGAGCCGGTGGCTTTCGATGCGGCCGACGTGTACGACTTCATCGACGACAGTGCGGGGCCGCGCCCCTTACGGAAAGTGCTGCACGAAGCCGAAGGACGTATCGCAAAGCCCCGCAATCCGATCGCTCAAATGGTGAATATCGGTATCGGAGCGATCATCGCCGCCAAAACCAACAGGGCGAGGCAGTCGGCCTTACGGTTGGTGCAGAACAACAGCCGCAATTCGGAAGACTTGTTCCGCGTCGATAAGGTCTGGTTGGCAAAAGGCATCGGCAACAGATGGGTTACGACGACCATAGACCCCGCCGTCGAGGACATCGAACTATCGAAGGCGGCACGTAAGGAGATCGCCCGGCTGAAAAAGGAGATGAACGCGGCACTTCAAGCACACGATGATGAACTGGCCGACTACCTGTATAACCGTATCGAGGAGACCGAACGGTTCAACATTGTCCGCGAAGCCGAATCGGGCAGTCGTTTCGAGCACGAAGGACACTTGGGACATTCTTACGAACGACAGCGCAATGTGGAATGTTACGTGAACGGTATCCGTTATGTGATAACCTTCGCCGATCCCGCCGTGGCGAACGCGATCAACCAGTATAACCGGCTGGCGATTCCAAAATGGCTGGATGATACGGTCGGGAACGCGACACGCTGGCTGGCAAGAGCTTTTACCTCCCGAAATCCGGCGTTTGTCGCAGCGAATTTCCTGCGCGACGTGCAGCACGCCGCGCTGGTACACGCCATCGACAAAGGCGGGAATCTCGAAGGATTCGTGCGTAACATCCCTGCAAGTATGGCCGCAATCACCCGCGAACTGCGAGGCAAGGCCGAGCCGCTGACCATCGCCGAAACCGGGACGCTCGACGTACTCGACACCGCCGATCGGCAGGAACTAATCCGGCAATTCGGCCGCGAACGGGTCATGGACACGCTTTACGACTATTTCCGTGAAAACGGCGGGGAAACGGGGTTCGTACATAGTAAAGACATCGCCGAGGCCGAAAAGGAGATCAAACGTTACGTTGCATTCCGCACGGGGCGTATAGGTGAACTGCTGAAAGCAACGCAGCGCAGCGAACGCGCCGGGGTATGGCTCTCGTATGCTGCCCGCAAAAGCGGTATGCAAGCAATAGGCGTCGCGCTGGAAAATGCCTCCCGCATTGCCGAAAACACATCCCGTTTGGCGACCTTCACCACATCGCTTGAACAAGGAAAATCGCTCCTTACGGCTATCGACGATGCAAAAAACGTTACGGTGAATTTCAACCGTCGCGGTACGGCAACCCGGCCGCTCGGCATGTTCTACGTCTTTTTCAATGCTTCGGTACAGGGAGCGGCACAGGTCGCACGAATCGCCATGCGTAACCGGAAAAGATTTGCACAGGCTGTTGCCACGCTGACGGCGGCTGGATTTCTCGACAGTCTGCTGCTTGATTTCTTCCTCGCCGGAAGCGGAGGCGACGGCCGCGATCTGGCCGTTACGGAATACGAAAGACATAACCACCTCATCATCCCCGGCATGGGAAAGCGCGGTTACTTGAAGATTCCGCTTCCACAGGGATTCCGGGCTTTCTTCGGCATAGGAACTGCCTTGCATGACCTTTACCGAGGAAAACTCGGCTCCGAAGATGCCGCACGCATGATGCTTACGATGCTCTATGAGGACTTCTCGCCCGTAGCTTCGCCCTCATCCAAAGGAGATGCGACACGTGTACTGATTCCTACGGCTTTGACGCCGTGGTACGACATCTGGTATGCCGGAGAGGATGCGTTCGGTTATCCTGTCGGACGCCGCAGCTACTCGACGACGGCAAACTATCCGCTCTCGGAAATGGGACTGAGAAACGTAAACAAAGCGATTTATTACCTCTGTCGAGGGATCAACAGGTTAGGCGGCGGCGATGAGAACACACCGGCCGGACTACGCAAGAACGGAGAAATCGACCCGCTGCTGCGGGGTATCTTCGAGTACAACCCCTCGCACGTCGAACACGTATTGACCTATTACGGCGGCGGAATGGGTAAGTTCATCAAAGACATGGTGCACACCTCGCAGGCGCTATTCACCGGAGAAGAAATCAGCAGCCGCGATCTGCCCGTAATAAATCGCTTCTATGGAACGGCACGCCCCGAAAATCCAGCCGAACGGTATTACACCCTCCGCGACCGTCTGACGAATATCGAAGCCAAATATAAACGCATGGGGCCGGCACTCGACCGCACCGATCCTGCCGTACAACGGAATCTGCAACGTATCGCAATTTTCAAGGCACACCAAACGGCGGTGAACAAGCTGCGGGCGATACTTGCCGATACGCGTCCCAATACCGCAGCTTATGACCGATTACAAGAAGAATTGAACGAAACGATGATGAACGCATTAAACGAGGACGACCATGTTACGGAATATTGATACCCGGCGGTTGAAACTGTTGGCCCAAACGGATAAAAGCGTCGCTCGAACACGCCGCGAATGGGAGCAAGGCACGATGCGCTACGCCGACGACAATCTAACGCTCCTGTGGTGTTGTGCGCGGGATTGGGACGCAATGGACTACCTGCGCAAAGAGCACTCCCGGAATCTGCGATACAAGAACGGCGACCAATGGAGCGACACGGTACCCGACCCCGACCATCCGCACCGGACGATCCGCGAAGATGCGCTGATCTCCCGCAGCGGGAAAGTGCCGCTCAAACACAACTATATCCAGCAATATATCCGTAATATTCACGGACAACTCCTTTCGTCGCCCACGCAAACGGTCGTATATGCCCGCAGTCGCGACGACCAGCCGCTCGGAGAAATGCTGACCAACGCCCTGCAAGCGTGCCACCAGCTCAACAGAATCCGAAAAATAGACATCAACGTTGTTGAGGAACTCTGTCTGACGGGGATAGCCTGCGCGAAGGTACGCTACGGCTATTGGAGTACCAAGAACCGCACGGACGGAAAAATCGACCTCGTGAACATCAACCGGCTATTTTTCAATGCCGACATCGAAGATCCGCGACTGACAGACATCCGCCGCATCGGAGAGCTGCACGACTACACGTTCGACGATTTGGTGCGCAACTTCGCCACATGCCGTGAAGACGTGCAGGCATTACGCGAAATTTATGGCATCTGCCACGACCATACAAAGCTGGAAAACCTCTATGAAAATCACGCCTCACGGCTTCAAAATCTGAATTTCCTATACACGAACGACCTCGGCAAATACCGCGTTATCGAGGTGTGGGAACGCCTCGGCCGCTGGGTACTATACATACATGACTACGCCGACGGAACGGAGGAGATATACACCGAACTCACGATGCAAGAAGTCGAAGCGATCAACGCCTCGCGCATCGAGCAAGGTATGGCCGCAGGGATCGCCCCAGACACAGTGAAACTCATCTACGCCCGTGAACAGTACGAATATTATTGGCGGGTGAAATACCTTACGCCGAACGGCTACTGCATCAAAGAGACCGAAAGTCCCTATGCACACGAAGAACACCCCTACGTGCTTGCGGCCATGCCCGTAATCGACGGACGGTTCAAAGCCGTATTATCGGACGTAATAGACATTCAGCGCTATATCAACCGGCTATTGACCCTTTTGGATTTCATCATCGGAGCCTCGGCAAAAGGGCTGTTGATGGTTCCGCAGGAGTGCATACCCGACGATATGGACATTCGGGATTTCGCACGCGAATACGTCAAAACGAACGGCGTCATTCTTATCAAAAAAGGGGCCTACGACAAACTCCCGAAGCAAATATCCATGAACGGCACCAATATCGGAGCATGGGAAATGTTCGCGCAGGAAATGAACATCATGCAGCAAATCAGCGGACTGAACGGAGCGGTACAGGGGCAAGTTCCGCGAGCCAATACGCCGTCGAGTCTCTACGCCCAGCAAGCACAAAACTCGATGATGAATTTCGTCGTGCTGTTCGAGAATTACAATATGTTCTGCGAGGAACGCGACGAAAAACTGCTTAAAGTCCTCATGCAATACTACACGACCCGTCGATACATCGGCACCAATGGTAAAACCGCCGGAGAGATGGCGAAATTCTACGAGCCGGAAATGGCGCAGAAAATCGAAGATTTTAACCTCACGGCCGCAAAATCGAACGATACGCCCGTATTCCGGCAAATGACCGACGACCTATTGATGAAACTGCTCGAAAGCGGCCGCATACCGCTCGAAATATTCCTCAATAACTGCTCGCTGCCGGGGGCCGACAAACTACTCGCCGAGGTCAAGTCTTTCAACGAACAGGCCGCAGCCGGTCAAATCGACCCCGAAGCCCTTACGCAGTTGCAACAGGCGGCACAACAGAACGCCGACCCGAACGCTATGGCCATGATGCAACGGTATATGGATGCCAATTAACATATCTGCCAAAAATAAATTCACTTTTTTAGCGAATTTTTGAAAATAAGCACTATCTTTGCAATGTAAAAATCAGCAATAATGATTGTAAAATTCCAAAAAGAGTATCTATCGGAATTATACTACGAAGGAAAGTGTAAAGATAAAAAACACCGTTACCAACCGACAATAGTTAAACGCTACAAGCAACGTATAGATATTCTTAACGATGCAAGTTGTATCGAAGCTCTTTATCAGTTACATTCATTGGGGTACGAGGTACTGACTGGAAATAAAGAAGGTATTTCCTCAATCAGAGTGAATGACCAGTATCGGATTGAATTTTTGGTTTCGCACGAAGCCGACGGGAAAGAGCAAATAACGATTTGCAATATTATTGAGTTGTCGAACCACTATAAATAATTGCTATGGGAAATTTAGGTTATCCATACACTCCTACGCATCCGGGAGAAATACTGAAGGAGGAGATCGAATACAGAGGCATCTCGCAGAAAAAATTGGCCGAACAGATAGGTATTTCCTATACGATGCTCAATGAAATTCTGAACGCGAAACGCCCTGTAACCGAAACTATGGCCTTGTATTTCGAGGCTGCATTGGGAATCGAAGCCGAAATGCTTACCAATATGCAGACTCGATACAATATGCAAACAGCTCGCAAAGACAGTAAACTGACGGCTCGATTGCAACAGATTCGGAAGTTGGCCGCAATACTATGAAAAATTATGAGCATAGAGTGCATTGCAGCTAAAAGATTATCGGACAAACCAAGTAAAAGAATCCCGATAAATACTTATCGGGATTCTTTATTCATAAACGTCAATTTGCTATTTTACTTTACAGTCCTAAATAGACAATCTCGTCCTTTGGAAAAATCTTCTAAATAAGAATAAGCTATTTGAATATACTTCTCTTTGAACAAATGTTTTTTTCGAGGAGACCAATTTTGAATCTGTGTAATGGTTTGCGCCAAGTCAATATAAGTATTTTCTTTCCGAACATACGCAACAGACGCGAGAATTTCCAGAGACAAAGCCGATTGAAATCCAGAGATCAATTTTATCAATAATTTCAAACGATCAACCTGTTCCGACTTCAACTTTGTTTTCACATATTCGCTAACTTCCTTCATCGTGCTATATTGCAACTCCAAAGAATCGAAAGCTCCGATCTTCATCTGTTCGAGACCTTTGATATATTTCCCGTTAATGTCGTGCAGAATATATCCGACCTGAGTGCAATAGGGGCCATAATGTCCTGCAACGAATTTCAGTTTGCCAAATGAAGGTTCACCCAGCAATTGCATAAAATATGCTAATTTATTTGCGACGAATAAACTGCTGTTTTCTCCTAACGATTCATAATAAAACAGAGCGTACAGCAACATGGCTCTCGCCGGAGTTAATTTTGCCTCCCGACAATTCGTTTCCTGCTTCAACAATTCGCTGACGGCTTCGTTCGGCTGATAGATATGAATATCCACATTTAATTCCCCGAGATACTTTTCCATCAACTCTTTCACCTTGCTCCAATCCAATCCACCGTTGCCGCATCCAAGAGGAGGAATAGCGATACTTTTTATCCTATATTGATCAAGAACCCGCACCAAATCTTTCAGTCCTTCTTCAATATATTCATATTTGGAACGATGCTTCCAGTCCTTTTTCGTCGGGAAATTAATTATCCATTTAGAATCGGTCGAAAGGTTACTGTCTCGTGTTACCAACAATTTGCCTGGGAAAATGCTGCCCTCTTTACACGCTTGTTGATATACTTGAAAATTATAAGGATACCTATCCTTGAATTGCAAGGCGATTCCTTTACCCATAACACCAACGGTATTAACGGTATTGATCAAAGCTTCGTCGGAAGCAGCCAACAAATTACCTGTCACATAATGTATCATGGATAAAAATAGTTATTTTTGCTATCAACGTATATCGGTATCTCAATGGATAAACGAGATAAAATTGTTTTTACATATGCTTCACGGTCTGCCGTTTTGACAATAATTCCGGCGACACACGAAACCGGCACACAGTCTTTCACCAAAAATTCGGCCTGTTTTCTCCGCATCCGATCCATATTGGCTTCATCATTCCCCAAAAATTGCGTGCAGACGACTTCCCAATCCACATGGGTCAAATCCTTGATGTCATTATAAAATTCAGTAAGTTTATTCTTTGCATGTCCATCGGTAAAGCACCATGCAGGACATTGCGCAACAATATCCTTAATACGACAAACGATATAAATCAATTCGTCCTGCGGTCTTTTTCGGATACCCCGATACCCTGTTTTAATATTCAATAACATCGGAGAATGGCCTCCGAAATAAAACGGAATATAATCCCCTAAATCCCCGCCCGGAGGATCAATTCGAACATGAAAATTTTGTCGCTGTTCGATTAACTGAATATCCCCGATATTGATATATTCAGGATCTTTCATACGACTATTCTTAGTGTACAATCCATGTTTTAGAATGAATTCCAAATTGGAATAGTGGATCATTCTAAAAATGAATTTTGAAGTATAGTCTATTTGAATATCCATATCTTTATATCACAAATGTAAGAAAATTTTAACTTACAAAAAATTTCTATTGAGAAGAATCGCGTAATTTATCTATTGGTATTCAAATAGCGATAATATGAATTATTTTAAGGCCCACCTGTTTGATCCCATCGTCCTGCATAAGAAAATCCCGGCGGATACCGCTGGGATTTAATAAGAAACCCGAAAAGAGCCGGCCTGCATCGATGCGCCTCCGCAAAGCCGGTCTGTCCGGATTTCCCGTCATTTCATATCTTCAAAATCGGAGCATCTCCCCGAAACGTCCGTTTTTCCACAATCGTAAACCCATGCAGAAAGGTGATATTGCTGCGGTGCAGCGTGATCCGAAGGATAAAACCCTGCGGCTGCGAACAGCAGGAAATCAATCCAATGAATCGGATGGTCGCTTCGCGCCTATTCTTGGACGGGACGCACCGCGAAGCCGTAGGAGCGGAGGTTGTAGTTCAGCGGGTTGATGCTCGACGAGCTGAAGTACAGGCTACGGCCGTAGCCCGTCGAGTTCGGCACGGCCGACCAGAAGTAGCCGTTGCTGCCGACGTCGTTCACCGTGCCCGTCGAGCTGTTGCGATAGCCCGAAGCCGGAAAGAAGATCGTACCGCCCGCAGTGTCGTAGCTCCCCTCGCCCGTCATCTTGTTACAATAAAACTCCCAACCGAAATTATCGGTAAAATCGGTGGTGGAGGTATAGGGCGAATTGAATCGGGAGCCGAAGTAAGAAGACCCGGAAACATTGCTGCCGTTATACGTAAAGCCCGTAAAGGCGTTCGACGAAGGCAGATGATAGCCGACGGGCGAAGGATCGTAAATCGTCTTAACCACCGCATTGTCGTTAGCCGTCGTCACCGTATTGTCGGCGCTCCAAAGATTGTAATAGGACGTGGCGCACCAATCGTAGGGCGATGAACTGCCGTAATTGTAGAATATATGCGGATGCTGGATGGAAACGCCGATGGCGACCTTGCCGGTTCTCGACTTGTCGAACGCATAGCCGTGGGAATAGCAGCCCTTATCGACTGTGGAGCCGGAAGCGTTGCGAATACCGGCCAACATCGGGTCCTTGCGTCCGAACTGGAAATAAGGCTGGTTACCGGAATTTACGACCGAATGCGATGCCTGGGTGAGCGTTATGACCTGCATGGCACCGGTCTCCGCCTGCGTGAAGCGAACCTTCACGCTGCGGGCGTCGTAGGTGGTGGTTTCCGCATCGCACCAGCCGATATTGACCGGCATCATTTTATACGCTATACCCTGGTAGTTGGTCACGGTCCTGACATCGCTGCCCAGCTCGTAGTCCGTCACCCAGATATGCCAGCTCCACATGATACGGCTGTCCGTGTCACGCACGGCCACGATAGCGTTGCCCTGCTTGATCGTCGCTTGCGGCACGTCGAAGGTCAGGCTGTGCTTGTCGGACGAAAGCCGGACATTCGTCACCAGATTTTCCTCGTCCTGCCAAACGAGTACGGCATCCAGGGGCGTACACCCCGCATTGTTATAGATATAGGGATCGGTGATAGCCGCATCGAGATGGTTTACGAAGGTCTTCAATACGTATGTTCCGCTGGACTGCGAAGTGTAGGCCGAAGCGTTCGTACCGCCGTCCTTGATAGCGTTACCATAGACCAACGGCAGGGAGTACTGTCCCGGGGCGTTGATGACGTAACAGTTGGCGGTCCGCATCGCGGTCGTGCCGCCGGAGGTCGAAAGATCGTACGTGCCGCTGACAGAAGATGCCGTTTTCAAAGTTTCGTTATGCGGATTGGAAGTGACACCCGTTTGGGCCGCAATCGTAGCCGAGAACGACGTGGCCGACGTACCGCCGTTGCCGCTCGCGGTAAAAGCTGTGAGCCATTCCGGACGGGCGATCACGTTGTAGCCCCCGCTGCCGTCATCCTCGACAAATTCGGCGGTCCAGGCCACCGGAACGGTTCGCGTAGCATCGCCCGGACGGGAAACGGCGGCATAGCTGGTCACCGAATAATTTTTGCTGCCTCCGGCATAGGTAAAATCGGCCGGAGCCGTCACGGTAAAAGTCGGAGTGATTACGATGCTCGACGTCGAAATCCGGTAAGTGACGGTTCTGCCCATCGGCCATTGGCTGCCTGCGATAGAGGCGGTTAAAGTTCGTTGTGTCGAAGTCAGGTCGTCCGTATAGACGACCTCGATCGAAGCGCCCGACGGAAGCGTCTGTGGCAGCATCATGAAGGTCGCTGCGACAGGAGTGATCTCCTGGTCCGCAGACCCGTCCACAGTAGCCGCAAGTGTCTGCGAAAAGTCTGTCGTAGCGCCGTAACCATTCCACGAATCGGAACCCATCGTATGCGAACCGGAACCGTAAACGCCCTTGAGCGTGATTTTCGTAATGCGCCCGGCCATCATATCGTCGCCCGTAGTGAAGCGTACGGCAGTGAGCGCGTGAGCGAAACTCAACGGAGCCGCCGCAGCGGTATTGCCGGCCATCCCGGAGGTAGCAGCGACCAGCAAATCCTGCTGGTCGGCGACGGCTGTCGGGACCGTATAGGTGATCGACGGAGTACCGGCCGACGTCTTATCCGAAAGAACGATCCCCTGGCCGCCATAGGGCGCGTAAGCGAAGAAACGGATGTTGCGTCCGGCACCGGGCCAGTAATAGAAGGTCGTCCAGGACGATGCTTCGGTCACCTCGACATCGTACATATAATCCGGCAAGCAGGAATCCTCGCTCCAAGTCCCCGTATAAACCGAAGCCAATACGCCGAACGAATCGTAAAAGGTCCCCGTTTCGACGGGCGTGGCACGCGTCTGCAATCGGTCGGTTTGCACATTCGGGTACGGTGCGGCGATTCCGTCGGCGACCGAAGCGTGCAGGAACAGCGTGTCCGCAGGGTTTTCTCCCCGGAGCGAAAATACTTCCGCGACGTTTTCCGGAGAGGCAGCGCTCTTCTCTTCCGACCCGGCAGCACCGCATCGCAACTGCGTATTCCAGCCGTCCGCTTCGGCGACTGCGAAACGAAGCATATCACCGTGCAGTTCTCCATCCACTGCCGGGTCTTTCGAACAGGAGGTCGCAGACACGGCTGCCACCAGAGCAAATACCCGCAGAAAATTGCGTAACGGGAAAGTTGCAAGAATCTGTTTCATAATTTACATTGACATTATATAATTCACGCGTTTTTCGGCCGAGCCGAACGGTAGCTCTGCGGCTACCTCAAGTGATCGGGAAGGGACAGAGGAGGGCCGGAGGCCTTCCTCCCCTCGCCTGCCGTACACTACACCTTCGGACATACGGCAAGTCTTTGCGGTCCAACCCCGCCCGATCCTAATTTATCGATTACATCGGAACATTCTCCGAAGCCGACGTCCACGGAGTTACCGTAACCGTAAATTTAATGGCACTGCCCAATACATCCTCGCCCGGTTTGAACGGATCTGTCGGACCCGGCATGGGCTTTTCGGGATCGACCTTACCGGCACCATTCGAGAAATCCAGCGTATAAACGTACTTCTGACCGGGCTCCCACTTGGTATTGACAGCTACTGCGACCCAGTCATATTCGCCGACAGAAGGATAGACACGGGCACCGTCCTTGGTCGTAATATTGACCTTCACGGCCAGATATGCACCTTTGTTGGTATTGGTCTTGTCCGTGTCGGGAGTCCAGGCTATAAGCTGCTGCGGAATGAGCATCGCATTGTCGTCTTCCACCGCCATAATCGATGCGGCCGTACCGGTCAGCGTCTTTTCGCTACCCGCATAGGTCGCTTCATAATTAGTCTTTACCCTGTCTCTTATACACATCTCCGAGCCCACGAGAC
>ENA-UADI01000550-UADI01000550.1-human-gut-metagenome-genome-assembly--contig:-NODE-550-length-11798-cov-4.049476_pt1 | contig 11798 bp, 10 predicted proteins | sample MGYA00244261_ERZ654257 | MGnify/ENA primary metagenome ERZ654257 (study PRJEB26926, sample SAMN06165243) | human gut metagenome | biome: ENVO:00009003; feature: ENVO:2100002; material: ENVO:00002003...
CAGCGTCAGATGTGTATAAGAGACAGACCTATAATATACTAAAAAAAATATTTTAGCAATCTTTTATTTCAATATTTTCATATCTGCTTTTTTCTGTTACAATAGTACACATGGATAACAATGAACAATCAATAAGAATTAATAAATATATAAGCGCAAGCGGTTATTGTTCAAGACGCGAGGCGGACAGGCTTATTGAGGCCGGCAGAGTCCGTATAGACGGGGTCGTTGCAGTGACGGGAAGCCGCGTGAATCCCCAAATGACAGTGACAGTTGACGATACGGAACTTAACATGGCTGAGGACAGAGTCGTCTACGCACTTAACAAGCCGGCGGGATACATAAGTTCCCTGTCCGACGAGCAGGGACAGGGAATATCATGTTTTATTCCGGACGGAATGAGGCTGTTTCCGGTCGGGAGACTCGATAAAGAATCGGAAGGACTTATGCTTTTAACCAATGACGGAGAATTGATGAATAACCTTCTGAATGCAGCCGGCGGACATGAGAAAGAATATTATGTAACCGTTGACAGAAAAGTAACTGACATATTCCTTAAGGCATTGGAAAGCGGTGTTAAGATCAATAACCGTGCTACGGGAGCGAAGGTAATCACAGCACCGTGCAGGACACGGAGAATATCAGATAATACATTTTCGATAATACTTATACAGGGACTCAACAGACAGATAAGGCGTATGTGCGGGGCACTCGGATATGGTGTGGTCAGGCTTAGGAGAATGCGTATAAAGAATATATGTCTTGGTGATCTTAATGAAGGATGTATAAGGAAACTTTCCGATGAAGAGATCATCGGACTTAATAAATAACCGGAAGGTATAAGTATGAACAGATCAGACAGAATTAAAGAACTGGTTGATACACTTAATAAAGCAGCTAAAGTGTATTATTCCGGAACAGATGAGATAATGAGCAATCTGGAATATGACAGATTATATGATGAACTTAAGGCACTTGAAGATGAGACAGGCATCGTTCTTGCGGGAAGCCCTACGCATAAGGTCGGATACGAGACGTTAAGCGAACTGCCCAAAGAAGAACATGAGCGCCCGATGTTAAGCCTGGATAAGACTAAATCAGTCGAAGAACTCGCTGCTTTTGCGGGAACTCATAAGTCCCTTCTTTCGTGGAAACTTGATGGCCTTACGGTCGTGGTGACATATCGTGACGGTGAGTTATATAAGGCTGTAACGCGCGGAAACGGATATGTCGGTGAAGTTATAACACCTAATGCGAGAGTTTTTGTGAACCTTCCGGCGAAGATTCCGTACAAAGGTGAGCTTGTCATAAGAGGTGAAGCAATAATAACATATTCGGACTTTGAACGCATTAACCGGAGCATTGAAGAAGACGAGAACAAATATAAGAATCCGCGTAATCTGTGCAGCGGTTCCGTAAGACAGCTTAATAACCGGATAACGGCAGAACGTAATGTGAGACTTATTGCATTTGCGCTTATAAGAGCGGATGGTGTGGATTTTGGTAATTCCAGACAGAAACAGTTTGAGTGGCTTAAAGGCCAGGGTTTTGAAGTCGTAGAATATAAGATTGTTGATGAAACAAGTGTAGCAGATGCTGTAGAATACTTTTCAAAAGCAATTACAGACAATGATTTTCCGTCTGACGGGCTGGTACTTTTATATGATGATATTGCATATGGCGAGTCACTCGGAACAACGGCTAAATTCCCGCGTAATGCCATAGCTTTTAAATGGGCTGACGAAATGGCAATTACCAGACTGAAATGTGTGGAATGGTCGGCATCAAGAACCGGCCTCATTAATCCGGTTGCGGTTTTTGAACCTGTAGAACTTGAAGGAACAACGGTTTCAAGGGCGAGCGTCCATAATGTAAGCATAGTCAGGGAACTTAAGCTTGGATATAACGATGAAATTAAAGTATATAAAGCGAATATGATCATTCCGCAGATAGCAGAGAATATTACGGGAAGCGCAACAATAGAAATTCCAAAGGTGTGTCCTGTATGCGGCGGCCCGACGGGCATTAAGAAGGCTAATGACACAGAATCTTTATATTGTCTGAACCCGGACTGCCAGGCTAAGCATATTAAGCGTTTTGAACATTTTGTATCAAGAAATGCACTTAATATTGACGGAATATCTTCGCAGACATTGGAGAAATTTATTGACCGTGGCTTTATAAAGAACTATACTGATTTATACCATCTGAATAATTATGAAGATGAAATAGTCGGAATGGATGGTTTTGGAAGAAAATCATATGATAATATAATAGAATCGGTGGAAAAATCGCGCACTGTTACGCTTGACCATGTTATATATGCACTGGGAATCGGCGGCATAGGACTTGCTAACGCGAGACTTGTCAGCAGACATTGTAACGAGGATCCGGAGACTGTTGCAGATATTACAATTGAGGAACTTATGTCCATTGATGGCATCGGTGACGTTCTGGCACAGTCATTCAGGGAATATTTTGATGACGTTAATAACCGCAGGCTTTACAATGAACTTCTTGCGGAACTTAAGCTTCAGAAAGAAGTCAGGGATACTTCATCACCGGTTGCAGGAAAGACCTTTGTCATCACAGGCAGTGTAAATCATTTTACAAACAGGGATGAACTAAAGGCGTTTATAGAGACACTTGGCGGTAAGACCACCGGCAGCGTATCAGCTAAGACGGATTATCTCATTAATAATGATGTGACGAGTAATTCGTCCAAGAATAAGAAGGCAAGAGAACTCGGTATTCCGGTTATTTCGGAGGAAGAGTTTATTAAACTTACAGGGAGGGATTTTTAATGCCCATAAGGACACAGAATAATCTGCCGGCTAAGGCAGTTCTTGAAAACGAGAATATATTTGTTATGGATGAAGACAGGGCTATATCACAGAATATACGTCCTCTTGAAATCCTTATACTGAATCTCATGCCGCTTAAGGAAGATACGGAAGTACAGCTTCTGCGCGCATTATCTAACACTCCTTTGCAGATAAATATTACATTTCTGCAGACGGCGACATATGTATCGACGCACACGGCAGCTTCACACCTGAACCAGTTCTATCTTACATTTGACCATGTTAAGAACAGAAGATTTGACGGAATGATCATTACGGGTGCTCCGATAGAACATCTTGATTTTGAACAGGTTGACTATTGGAATGAACTTACGGAGATCATGGATTGGACGAAGACGAATGTTACTTCGACATTTCACATATGCTGGGGGGCGCAGGCCGGATTATATTATCATTTCGGGGTCCGCAAGGTATGGCTGGATGAGAAGATTTCCGGCGTATATCTGCACAGGGTTCTTAACAGGAAGAATCCGCTTGTCAGAGGATTTGATGATGTCTTTATGGCACCGCATTCAAGACATACGGCATCATCTCCTGAAGATATCAGAAAATGTGATGACCTTGTAATTCTTGCAACATCCGATGAAGTCGGCGATCTGCTTGTAATGAAGAAAGACGGAAGCCAGATATTTGTGCTTGGACACCTTGAATATGACAGGCTGACGCTTGACCGTGAATATAAGAGGGATCTGGCCAAAGGCCTTAATCCCAAAATTCCGGATAATTATTACACGGATAATGATACACAGATAAGACCGTACCTTACATGGAGGGCAACATCTAACTGCCTGTACAGCAACTGGCTCAATTACTTTGTATACCAGATTACACCGTATATTTTGTAACACAGGAGAAAATTATGCAATATAAATACATATTTTTTGATCTGGACGGTACACTTACCGATCCGGGAATCGGAATAACCAATTCGGTAATGTATGCTCTTGACAAATTCGGGATACATGCCGACCGTGAGAACCTGTACTGTTTCATAGGTCCGCCGCTTGTGGATTCGTTTATGGAATTTTACGGTTTCCCCGAAGACAAAGCCCGTAAGGCAGTTGAATATTATAGGGAATATTTTTCGGTAACCGGCCTGTTTGAGAATAAGGTATATGACGGAATGGAAGATGTTCTGGATAAGCTTAAATCGGCCGGACACAAGCTTTATGTGGCAACGTCCAAGCCGAAAGTGTATGCAGACCGGATACTGGAGAGATTTGATTTAAAGAAATACTTTGAATATGTTGCCGGAGCAGATCTTGAAGGACATAAGTCATCCAAGTCGGATGTTGTTAAGGAAGCAATGGAAATAAGTCATGCATCATCTGATGAAATTCTTATGATAGGTGACCGCAAACATGATATAATAGGCGCAAGGGATAACGGAATCCGGACGGCTGCTGTACTGTACGGGTACGGGAACCGGAAGGAATTTGAAGAGGAATGTGCGGATTATATACTTGATAAAGTTGAGGATATATTACAATTCAGATAGTGAAGAGGTGAATTTGAGTGAAAAATGTTTTTTTAACCGATTTAAAAGAAGGAATGGTATTGGGAAGAGACCTGGTGACGTCAGCGGGAATAATGATTCTTCCGGCAGGAGTTGTCATTACGGCTCCGATTATAAAACATCTTGAAACACTTGGAGTTGTGGCAGTCAGCATAGACGACAAAGCTAAGGTGGAAGAAAAAGAGCTGGAGCCTGCAGAACCGGAGGGCACTACGGATGAACGCAAGGCAGGATTTGAAGAATTCAGCCATAAGTACATTGATGCAAAGGACAGTCTCAATAATACTTTCGGTAAAATGATTAATAACAACATTGACAAGTCTGATGTTGAAGAGATAATTGATAAGAGCTGGAACATGCTTGGCACGGAATATAATTCATACAACATGTTAAATATGTTATACTCAATGCACAATTATAGTGATACAACATATATGCATTGCATGAATGTCGGAATGATTGCGTCGCTGATAGGCAAATGGCTCGGCTGGAAAGAAGAGGACATTAAGATACTTAATGCGTGCGGAATGTTTCATGATATAGGCAAACTTCTTATACCCAAGGAAATTCTTGATAAGCCGGGAAGGCTCACACTCAGTGAATATGAGATAATGAAATCTCATACGATAAGAGGGTATCAGCTGATTAAGGAATGGGAACTCAATGAGCATATTGTAAATTGTGCACTTATGCATCACGAAAGGTGCAACGGATCGGGATATCCGTTTGGAATCACCGGTGATAAGATAGATGAATATGCCAAGATTATTGCTATTGCGGATGTTTATGAAGCTATGACGGCAAACAGGGCATACCGTGGTCCGATATGCCCATTCGATGTTGTTGCCCAATTTGAGGACAAAGGTTTTGATCTGTATGAGACCAGGTATCTTCTGGTATTTATACAGAATATAGTCGATTCATATCTTCATACCAAAGTAAAGCTTAATAACGGTGAGACGGCAGAGATAATCCTTATCAACAAACAACGCGGTTCCAAACCGGTTGTGATAACGAGTACGGGAAGACCTGTAGATCTGTCCAAAGAGCCGGAACTTAGGATTGAAGAGGTTTGTGAGTCGTAATGCGTGACACGGTTCTGGTAAAGGCGCATATCGACAAAGCAGAATTTGCGGCCTGACTTGCAAGAAGTCCCAGAAGGTAAGCATATATTCCCATCCGTGGAATAAGGAATACAATACATATAATGGTTATCAATTCAGAAAGCATGCTGTTTAAGAGCACACGGCCGGCCTGACCGAGTGCATGCAGCATGCTTTTGTATGTTGTGTTAATAAAAATAAAAGGACATAGCCACGCCATTATTCTTATATATCCTGAAAGTTTGGGCTCGTCAAAAACATAAGCCATGATAACGGCACCGGCCGTTGTATATCCTATAATACATATAAAACCGAATGCCAGTGAGAAAACCAGTGCCATGCGGCTTGATTTAATTAATTTATCTGAAGAAGACTGTTCTTTAGCAACAGAGGGCAGTAACATCTGGGCCACCGAACCGGTTAATGTGGACGGAAAAAGAATAACGGGCATTGCCATGCCGGTCAGTATCCCAAAAATGGCTACAGAATGTTGGGCGGAATATCCGTAAACAGTCAGCATAAGCGGAATGAGAGCGGCCTCAAGACTCTGCATTCCGTGCAGGGCAAGTCTGTTTAAAGATACCGGAATAGAAGTCTTTATAATCTGTTTTACTTCGATACCGGGATGTCTGGTTGTGCGGATATTTTTGCGGCGCCTTGTTAATACAATGGCCGCACATAATAAAGCGGCTGCGATTTCTCCGCAGACAAGTCCGGCGACGCCGACGGCCGCTGTGATTTCCTCGCCTTTATTATGTGCAATATGTACAATGATATAGATGGCTCCGAGTCTTACAGCCTGTTCAAAAATCTGTGAAACTGCGGGAATAACGGTTCGCTCCTTGCTTATGTAATATGCGCATACGAGACAATGAATACATGCGAAAGGAACGGAGAAGACAGAAATACGGATTAACGGTGCGACATGCGGATTATGAAAAATATAACCGGCAATTATGTCTGCACCCATATATGACAAAACAGTACATATAATACATAAAATCATTGACATTCCGAAACAGAATACAGCCGTGTGCCTTGCGCGCAGATGGTCCCTGGAAGCTGCATAAGCAGCACAGAAACGTGATACGCATACTTCCGGACCTGCAATTCCTATGGCATAACATACGGCTGTAACCGGCATTATAAGCTGGTAAAGTCCCATTCCGGCGGCACCGATGCTTCTTGAAAGAAAAATCCTGCAGCCAAAACCGAAAATTTTTGTTAATATCCCGGCTAAAGTCAGTATAAGAGTTCCTTTGATGAAAGTTTTTCTGGACATAATGATTCACTGGTCTTTTTTTAACATCATATGAGAGAATAGCATATTATATTAATAAGAAATAATATAACGGTACTGATATGAGCATATATCTTGACAATGCCGCGACGACTCCGCTTATGCCGGAAGCCGCGCAGGCAATGAAACGGTATTACTCGGCGGATTTCTATAATCCGTCGGCATTATATTCAAAGTCCAGACACGTCCGTGATAAAATAGAAGAGGCCAGAACCGTGATAGCGGGACTTATAGGAGCAGAACCGGAAGAAATTTTCTTTACATCGGGAGGCACTGAATCCGATAACTGGGCTCTTAATGAGGCAATGTCTGTAAGGGGACATATAATAGCCGGCAGCATAGAACACAAAGCCGTGCTGGCACCGCTTGAACGATACGCCGGTACGGGAGGGCGGTATGATCTGCTTCCGGTTGACGGGGAAGGATTTATAAAGCCCGAAATACTGAGAAAGTATATAAAAAGAGATACATCAATGATAAGCGTGATGACCGCCAATAATGAAATCGGTACGGTTGAGCCGATTGGAAAGCTGGCGAGGATAGCGCATGAGTATGATATTATTTTTCATACTGATGCGGTGCAGGCATTCGGGCATATTCCGGTAAATGTGGACAGCATGAACGTTGATATGTTAAGCGCTTCATCCCATAAATTCAATGGTCCCAAAGGAACGGGATTTCTGTATATAAGGCGTGAATGCAGGGCGCATCCGTTTATATACGGAGGCGGTCAGGAAAGAGGAATGCGTTCCGGTACCGAAAATGTTCCGGGAATAATAGGCATGGCGGAAGCTGCCAGAGTATCATGTGCCAGGCTTGAAATGACAATGGCACACTGCCGCAGAATGAGCGAATATATTACGGGAAGGATAATGAAAGAAATAGAAAATGCAAGAGTGAACGGACCCTCGGATTATGAAAAAAGGCTGCCCGGAAATATGAGCATAGGTTTTGAAAATGTGGATGCACAGTCATTACTGGTGCTTCTGGATATGTATGGTGTAAATGCTGCAGCCGGTTCAGCCTGCGGTAAAGGAAATACATCCCATGTGCTAAGGGCAGTCAGAACTCCGGATAAATATGCGATGGGAACGATCAGAATGAGCATAGATAAGGAAATGAATTACCGGACGGCCGATTATGTGGTGGAAATCCTGAAAAAGTCGGTCGCGGCGGCCAGAAAACAGGGATGATTCATGAAAGCCGCCGCTGCATTATATTATGTGAGCGGAATAAAAGCCGGGGAACGGTCTTCAAACGATGCCACATATTTAAAACCGGTATTGACGAGAATGTCTCTTGCGGTACGAAAAGCGTATCCGAGGGACTTTACATAATGTGCATCGGAGCCGACCGTAACAATTTCACCACCCAGTTCACGGTAACGCTTAAGAATGGTTATTGTAGGTATGAAATAAGTTATACCATTTGATAATCCGCGCGTATTCAATTCAATGCCGTGTCCTTTGGCTATTATATTCTTAAGAATCATTTCGGTGATATCATAGAAGTCATCATCAACATATACATAATCTTTATCTTTGACATATCTTCTTATATAATCCAGATGTCCGTATACATCATAATCGTCATATGTGGTCACATTCCTGAGAATTGCCTTATAATAGTCGTGAATGGCATTACTGCTGTCACGGCCATCCCAGAACTTTGGATAGTAAGGGTCCATTCCGTCAACCATATGGGATGAACCTATAACGAAATCAAAAGGGTATTTGTGGACAAGCGCACGGTTGTCCGGTTCGATTGAAGGGTTGAGGCCGAGCTCAATTCCTATTTTGATGTGGATTTTATCGCTGAATTCTTCCTTAAGCGCGCGCAGTTCGTTAAAATATGCGTCAACGTCAAGCCGGAACATTTCCTTGCCGTTCTCCAAAGGATAATCATAATCCATATGGTCTGTAAAGCATATCTCGCTCATGCCGCATGCTATTGCCTTGGAAATATGCTCGCGCGGACTGACCTCGCAATCCGATGAAAAATATGTATGTACATGGTAATCTGATATCATATGTTACTCCTTATAATCTGTTGATCAGTGTTATTAACCACATACAAATTATAATTAAACTGAAATATTTGTCAATCTTTACACAAAAATAAAATAAGGGTTGAAATTTATGGATAAAGAAGGTAAAATGTCACTAGATTGATTTTTATTTAACAATCCTTTCATTTAAATTTTCTTTAGGAGGAATAAAAAAATGGCAGTAAAAGTTGCAATCAACGGATTCGGCCGTATCGGTCGTCTTGCTTTCAGACAGATGTTCGGAGCAGAAGGATATGAAGTAGTAGCTATCAACGATTTAACAAGCCCTAGAATGCTTGCTCACCTTCTTAAATATGACTCTTCACAGGGTAAATATGAGAAGGCTGATACAGTTTCAGCAGGTGAGGATTCAATCACAGTTGATGGTAAGACAATCAAGATTTATGCATTCCCGGACGCTAACAATTGTCCATGGGGAGAACTTGGAGTAGACGTAGTACTTGAGTGCTCAGGTTTCTACACATCTAAGGAGAAAGCACAGGCTCATATTAATGCCGGTGCCCGTAAGGTTGTTATTTCAGCTCCTGCAGGAAACGACCTTCCTACAATCGTATACAATGTTAACCATACAACACTTAAGGCTTCTGATACAATCATTTCAGCAGCTTCATGTACAACTAACTGCTTAGCACCTATGGCTAAGGCTCTTAATGACCTTGCTCCAATCGAGTCAGGTATCATGTGTACAATTCACGCTTACACAGGCGATCAGATGATCCTCGACGGACCTCAGAGAAAGGGTGACTTAAGAAGATCAAGAGCAGGTGCTATAAACATCGTTCCTAACTCAACAGGCGCTGCTAAAGCAATCGGCCTTGTTATTCCGGAACTTAACGGAAAGCTCATCGGAGCTGCTCAGCGTGTACCTACCCCTACAGGTTCAACAACACTTCTTTTCGCTGTAGTTGACAAGAAGGTTACTAAGGAAGAGATTAACGCTGCTATGAAGGCTGCTCAGACAGAGTCATTCGGATACAATGAAGATGAGATCGTTTCATCAGATATCGTTGGTATGAGATATGGTTCACTCTTCGATGCAACACAGACTATGGTATCAGAGCTTCCTGATGGAAAGTGCCAGGTTGAGGTTGTTTCATGGTATGATAACGAGAATTCATACACAAGCCAGATGGTTAGAACAATTAAGTACTTCTCAGAGTTAGCTTAATTCTATAGTGTATAGTATTCGTATGTATTCCATACGATAAAACAGACCTATAAGGGTCCGGTCAAGGCATACCGGCATAACGCCGGACGAGCTTCAGGGCCGGACCCTTTCTATTATGTATAATCCAAAGGAGATATAATTATGCTTAACAAGAAAAGTATTGATGACATCAATGTTAAGGGTCAGAGAGTGCTTGTAAGATGTGATTTTAACGTTCCGCTTAAGAATGGTGTTATCACAGATGAGAACAGAATCGTTGCAGCACTTCCTACAATCAAGAAATTGATCAATGATGGCGGCAAGGTAATCCTCTGCTCACATCTCGGAAAGGTTAAGAATGGTCCTAATGAAGGAGAGTCACTTGCACCTGTTGCAAAGAGACTTTCAGAGAAACTCGGCAAAGAAGTTGTGTTTGCTGCTGATGATGAGGTTGTAGGACCTAACGCAAAGGCTGCCGTAGCAGCTATGAAGGACGGAGATGTAGTTCTTCTCCAGAACACAAGATTCAGAAAAGAAGAGACCAAGAACGAAGAGAATTTCTCCAAGGAACTTGCATCTCTTTGTGACGTATATGTTAATGATGCTTTTGGTGCATGCCACAGAGCACACTGCTCAACAGAAGGTGTTACTAAGTTCGTTAAGACCAACGTTGTAGGATACCTTATGCAGAAAGAAATCGAATTCCTCGGTAATGCAGTTAATAATCCTGTAAGACCGTTTGTAGCTATCCTTGGCGGTGCTAAGGTCGCTGACAAGCTTAATGTTATTTCCAATCTTCTTGAGAAGTGCGACACACTTATCATTGGTGGCGGTATGGCATACACATTCCTCAAAGCTAAGGGATATGAAATCGGTATTTCACTTTGCGACGATACCAAGATTGATTATTGCAAGGAAATGATGGCTAAGGCTGAGAAACTCGGAAAGAAACTTCTTCTTCCGGTTGATGCCGTTACTATCAAAGATTTCCCTAACCCAATCGACGCTCCTGTAGAAGTTGAAGTATATGATGCTGATAAGATGCCTGCTGACAGGGAAGGCTGCGATATCGGACCTAAGACACAGAAACTTTTTGCTGAGGCAGTTAAGACAGCCAAGACAGTTGTATGGAACGGACCTATGGGCGTATTCGAAAATCCTACACTTGCAGCAGGTACAATTGCTGTAGCCAAGGCTCTTGCAGAGACAGATGCTACAACAATAATCGGCGGCGGCGATTCAGCAGCAGCTGTTAATACACTCGGATTCGGTGATAAGATGACACACATCTCAACAGGTGGCGGTGCATCACTTGAATTCCTTGAAGGCAAGGCTCTTCCTGGAATCGAATCAGCAGATGACAAATAATATTCGGAGGAATTAATATAATGCGTAGAAGAATTATCGCAGGCAACTGGAAAATGAATAAGACTCCAAGCGAGGCAGTTGCATTAATTAATGAACTTAAACCTCTTGTAGTTAACCCTGATGTTGATGTTGTATATTGCGTTCCTGCAATCGACCTTACAACAGCAATTGAGGCTACCAAGGGTACTAATGTTGCAATCGGTGCAGAGAATATGTATTTTGAAGAGAGCGGTGCTTACACAGGCGAAATCGCTCCTGCAATGCTTACAGATATCGGAGTTAAATATGTTATCATCGGACACTCAGAGAGAAGAGAATACTTCGCAGAGACAGATGAGACAGTTAACAAGAAAGTTCTCAAGGCATTCGAGCATGGTATTACACCTGTCTCTTATACACATCTCCGAGCCCACGAGACATCTCAGGATCTCG
>ENA-UADI01000570-UADI01000570.1-human-gut-metagenome-genome-assembly--contig:-NODE-570-length-11565-cov-5.270200_pt1 | contig 11565 bp, 8 predicted proteins | sample MGYA00244261_ERZ654257 | MGnify/ENA primary metagenome ERZ654257 (study PRJEB26926, sample SAMN06165243) | human gut metagenome | biome: ENVO:00009003; feature: ENVO:2100002; material: ENVO:00002003...
ATGTGTATAAGAGACAGAGCATATAATAGGGAGGGTGGAGTATAAATAAAATACAATGGAAATGAGGTGGGGGCAAACAAAAAACATAATATGGATTATCTAATACAAACACGAAAGGAAGGGTAGACATTATGAAAAAGAGAAGTAAAATGCTTTTGAGTTTATTCCTCTCTGCTATGATGGTATTCAGTGTAGTGCCTTCAACAGTTTTTGCAGAGCCTGCACATGAAGAAACACCAGCAGTGCAGGAAAATACTACAGAAGCCGTGCAGGATAACACCAATACAAATGAGGCAGAAGATCCAGCAACAGAAGATTCTGTGACAGAAGATGATGCAACAGAAGCAACTACTGATTCTTCAAACACAGATACTGATGAAAATAAAGTAACTATTTCAGGTATTACAATACAGACACCAGTCATCCAGTTCAAGGGTGCTAATGCAGCTGTAGCAGAAGCACTTACAAAAGATATAAAGATTGATGAAAGCGATCCGGCAATCCAGAGCCTGCGTGAAGCATTGGGGGATCTCGAAATGGTTGGCGGAGAAGCCGGCACAGAATCCAATGAATCTAATATCAGCACAGCAGACCTGTATGAAGCAGATGAACAGGCTGAAACCAAGAAGCTGACAGAAGACCAGATTAATACAGTTGTTGGTATGTATCAGCAGTATCTGAATCAGTGGTCAGCCAATGCTAATGTACTCGGTGTTCAGAATCCATTCTTTCTGGATTTCAACGATGATACAGATGGTCTTGGTATCCTTGGTGAGATGCTTGCCTTAGACGGCAAATCTGTTCAGGATGTCAGAGATGGCAAGGTGAGCTACGATGACCTGACAGGTATGATCTTTACTTTCACATATGGTGATAAGTTAGGTATTAAGTATTATGGTCCAGATGTAACAAATGCAAGAGATGAAGCTCTTGCTGCAGTTACAGCATCAGGTGCACAGACAAAGGCACAGAAGCTGCTTGTTCTGAATGACTGGTTGGCCCATAACAATACATTTGATATGTCCTACATCATGAACTCTGGTAAGGAATCAGATGATGACAAGCCGATGATTGCAAAGGATCCTCAGAAGCAGAAGCATGAGGATGAAGTTTACGATGAGATCTATAAGGTTTACGAACCACAGATCAAACAGAATTTCCATGATCAGATTTATGCAGGCATTAAGCAGAATTTACTTGTTACTTTTTATGAGAATGCCATTCAGGATGCTGTTTATAAACAGGCATTAGCAAAGGCTGCTGATCCTGAGAATCCAACGGATGCTGAAAAACAAGCAGCTCAGGAACAGGCAAAGGCTTATGTTGAACAGCATAAGACAGATATTGATAAAGATCCAGATGCATTTGCAAGAACTAACTTTGGTGATGATGCTGCTGATCAGCTTAAAGAGCAGGCAGACGCATTTATCAAAGATGCGGAAGAAAATGGTGTTGAGGCAGACCCTGAGAATGCTCCTGGAGTTAAGGTGACTGTTGAGCAGCTTACTCAGCGGCAGTTAGATAGCGATGATCCGGCATTGGATATGGACGGTGATGGAACGAAGGAAACAAGCTTTAAGCAGGCGATTCCAATCTATGCGAAGCAGGCTGCAACCGGTATGACAACTGGTGTCATCAACTATTGGGAAGGTACTCAGTTTGGTGCATTCGGTATGGGTACATCTGTATGTCTGGGTTACTCCAGAGCTTTTTCATATCTTGTGCAGTGCCTGGATAAAGATATTTATCTTAAAGATCCAAGTAAAGGTTATGACAGCAAGAAAACTGTTACAGCAGATGATGGTACAACTTCAGAAGTATGTGATAACTGGAAGACAGCCAAAGAACTGTACTATGGTTCAGATGGTAAGACACTGGATATCAATGCAGGCTACACAGTTGACCTTGTAAGAATTTCCTTCCAGTCCAACGTTACAATGTATGGCGAAGAACAGGAAGACTTCGGTTCCGACCATTACTGGAATGCAGTCAAGGTGGATGGTCAGTGGTACTATGTAGACCCTTGTTATACAGATGTCTACACAGAAGTTATGAGTCGTGACCGTGTCGAGACAGATGGTGATATGAACCATGTCTTCTTCCTGTTCAGCGATACAGATGCAAGAAAATTGTATCAGGGTAACTTTAGTGTTTTAAGATCACTTTATCAGAATGAAGCAACAGATACAACATATGAAAAAGCATGGATGGCTCGTGCAGCAAGTAATGTTTACTATGCAGATGGTTATGCTTACTATATGTATGATTCGACAGACCTGTTTGACAGAGTAAACAGTACAAGCATGAATCAGAGCCAGAAGGCTGCAGAGTACAAGATTGTTCGTCATAAACTGACAAATAAGGATACAGGCGATGGCGACAGCGATTATGAGACACTGATTAATTTCACAGACAAGGAAAACAACGATACATTTGTAAGCGTTCTCAAAGACGGTAAGATGGTGAAGAACGACCTCCTGACAAAACTGTATGCACAGTTCGTGGATGAACAGAGCATTTACCCATCCATCGGTCTGACAGCAGCACTGTATACAGATGGTAAGATTTACTTCAACGTATCCAACGATATCGTTTCCTACAATCCTGCAGACGGTGCAGTAGCCGTTGTGAAGGAATATAACACAGTATCTGCAAAACGTGATACAACCAAGTTATTTGGCGGTATGGCATTTACAACAACAGATGAAAAGAGTGCAGATTTCACTGTCACAAATCATCCAATCGCAGGTCTGACTGTGAAGGGTGACGAACTGGTTGTTTCAATCGGTACAAACTTCGCGTTCATTTCAGGTAAGAGCAAACTGCTTGACCATTCCAGCTACGGTTATGAATTCGAAGAGACAGATTACAATCCGACTTATACAAACTACAAGAAGTATCAGCAGTTCATGGGCAGTCAGAGCAATGATAATGACGAGTTCATGTGGTCAGCTAACTTCGTTGATACAGTTGATATGAAGACACTGACAGGTACTTCTCATAATTATGAAACAGTTTCTGAACCTGCATACTGCGGACGTAATGCATTTACAGAAGAACGTTGTTCTGACTGTGGTCTGATCAAAGAGGGCACACGTGTAGAAGCAGAGAATACAGCACACGAACATCATTACATCAAGTTCCATGAAACATACTATACAAAGACTGATAGCGGTAACTGGAACGAAGCGGACAACTATGTTTGCCCAGAGTGCGGTGCTTGTATTACAGAACCTGTTAAGTCCAAATATGAACAGGCTAATTCTACATACGAGAAAAGAAAAGCTATCTGGGATGAAGCTCAGAAGAACGCAGCAGAAGGACATGCTTATGCAGCAACAGATGCTGAATGGAGCGATGATCACACAAGCGTTACATTCCAGAATCTGAAATGTGAAACTTGTGCAAATCAGATCAATAAACTGGATTGTCTCCTTGAATCAGATGAAAATGTAACAAACAAAGCTAACAGAGATTCTATTGAGAAAACTCTTGCAGAAAAAGTAACTGCAACGGCTAAACTTGCTGGCCATACAGGTACATGTGAACAGGGCGTGACTATGTACTACAAAGCAGCAGATAAGACAGCTGATGGTGTGAAGTATGTTGTAACAACTACTGAGGCAAAGGAAGCTGGAAAGCATGCATACACAGGTGCATGGACATGGAACGAAGTTAAAGATGACAATGGCAATGTAACTAATTGCACAGCATCTGTAACAGGTGTTAAATGCTCCGTTTGTGATAATGAACCAACAGAAGACCAGATTAAAGTTAATGTTGTTAAGGATACAGAGAATTCCAAAGCAGCAACATGTACAGAAGCTGGTAAAGATGTTTATACAGCAACAGCGACAGTTACAGATGCTGATGGTAAGGAAATCGGTACATTAACAGCAGATCCAAAAGAAGTTGATTTACCGGCACTTGGCCATAAGTATGGTGAACCAACATGGAACTGGACAAAGGGTGAGAACAACACTTACACAGCAACAGCAACATTTACATGTGCAAATGATGAGAAACATGTAGAAACAGTTGATGCAAAAGTAACTGAGAAATCTGATGGCGCAACATGTACAGAGGCAGGTAGGATTACTTACACAGCTACAGTTACATTTGAAGGCAAAGATTACAAAGATACTAAGACAGAAAAAGTAGCAGCTCTCGGTCATGACTACAAAGTCTCAGAAAAAGACGGATGGAAATGGACAGCTGATAAAGAAAAAGGATATACAGCTGTTGCAACATTCGTATGCAGCCGTTGTAAAGATTCTCATGACGTAACTGCAGATGTTGTTAAAGAAGACAAGAACAGTCAGATCATCTACACAGCAACTGCTAAATACACAGATGAAACTGGTAAGGAATTTACAGCTACAGCTACAAAGAGTACAAAAATGTCCGTATCTTACAAAGTTCACCGTCAGGATTATGACTGGGAAAAAGACTGGAAGAAAGACGGACAAACGTCTGGTACAGTTGGTGAAGCAAAAAGATTAGAGGCTATCGAGATCAAGTTACCAGGTGGTGTTTCTGGATCTATCGAATATCGTACACATATTCAGGACATCGGTTGGGAAAAGAACTGGAGTAAAGACGGAGAAAAATCCGGTACAGAAGGACAGTGTAAACGTCTGGAAGCAATCCAGATCAGACTGACTGGTGAAGTTGCAGAGAATTATGACGTATACTACAGCGTACATGCCGAGAACTTCGGATGGCTCGGATGGGCTAAGAATGGCGAAGAAGCAGGAACAGCTGGTTACGGATACCGTCTTGAAGCAATCAGGATTCAGCTGGTTACCAAAGGGGACAAAGCACCAGAACTTATTGGTACTATCAAAGAAGCTATGAAAGCAAGACTGGTCGGATACCAGACACATGTACAGGACTATGGTACACAGGCATATGTATATGACGGTGCTATGGCAGGTACAGAAGGCGAGTGCAAACGTATGGAATCTATCCGTATGAAACTCCCGTCTTCAATGAACAGCTCAATCCAGTACAGATCTCACGTTCAGAATATTGGATGGGAGAAGAAATGGGCATCTAACGGATCATTATCCGGAACAACTGGACAGTGTAAACGTCTGGAAGCAATTCAGATCAAACTGTCTGGTGATGTAGCAGAGAACTATGATGTATACTACAGAGTTCATGCTCAGGATTATGGATGGCTTGCATGGGCTAAGAATGGAGAATCTTCAGGAACAGAAGGATACGCAAAACGTCTCGAGGCAATTGAGGTTCGTCTGGTTCCAAAGGGAACAACTCCAAACCTTCCAGCATCAGCAAATGAAAAAGCCTTCATCAAAAAATAATAACAAAGCTTAACTTGCAAGGGGCTGTCGGGAAATGAACCGCTCCCCGTCAAGTAGACAATTGAAAAAATATAAATTTTTCCTGCCAGTAGAAATTTATCTGCTGGCAGTTTTTATGCAGCTTGCAAGTAATTTTCGTGTTTTTCCATTGGCGTTAAAATTCCAAGATTCCTTTGCAAGCGTTTATTGTTGGTAAGCGTCCAATAAGAGGGTGTATCGAAATTTCTGGCTGTTGCATGTAAACTATTGATTAGAGTTTTGGGAGTTGACTCTAAAAACTCTAAATCTAATCTAAGGAGCAGGCTTATGGATCTTTCTTCTTTGACTCCAGACAAACAGGTGAAACTTCAATACTGGCTGGATGTAATACGGCAATGCAGGGCCTCCGGACTGACAAATCAGATCTGGTGTGAACAACACGATATCTCTTTGAAAAGTTATTATTACTGGCTTTCCAAAATTCGAAAGCTTGCCCTGGAAGAACTGCCCCGCAAGAAAAACGGCATCCACATGTGTACAGACCAACAGTCAACTGCTTTAACGGAATCCCCGGCTGAGTTTGCGGAGCTTTCACTTCCGGACAGAAACATTTCCCGTTCCACTCCTGCAGCCATGTTAGGAGAGCTTTCCCATGTGGAGAAAATCTATATCCGATGCGGCTACACCGATATGAGGAAGCAGCTCAATGGCTTGCTGGATATCATCCAGTACAACTTCAAACTGGATCCTTACAGCAATTCCTTATTCCTGTTCTGTGGAAAGAGGGCTGACCGGATCAAAGCAGTCCATTACGAGGGAGACGGTTTCTGCCTTTTATACAAACGGTACGAAAACGGACGTCTCCAATGGCCGCGGACCGGCGAAGAAGCAAAACAGATTTCTGATCAGCAGCTGCGCTGGCTTCTGGAAGGTTTGAACCCGGAGCAGCCAAAGGCGGTTCAGAAATGGCTCCCGCATAAGTCTGAAAATACTGAAAATCCTTAGAAATGCTGGGAAATCTGGCGATTCTATGGTATAATAATCCTATCGAAGCGAAAGGGTTTTCAGGTTATGTCAGCTACGGAACAGGAGTATAAAAATCATATCAAAGAACTGGAACAGCAGGTCCGGCTCCTGAAAGAGCAGGTTGATTTCCTGACCCGTAAACTTTATGGAACAAAATCCGAGAAGACATCTACTCTCGAAATCGAGGGGCAGATGTCTCTTTTTAATGAAATCGAAACCTGTGCGGATCCTGATGCACACGAACCGGAGCTTGTTGAGATAGAGAAGCACCTACGTAAAAGGAAGTACACCGGTCAGCGGGAAGAACTGGTAAAAAATCTCCCTCACAGCAAAGTACTCCATACCATAGATGAAAGGGAACAGATATGCGATAACTGCGGGAGTACGATGGTGAAAGTAGGGGAAGAATTCGTCCGCACGGAAGTACAGTTTATCCCTGCAAAACTCAAGGTGATTGACCATTACCGGGAAACGTATGAATGCAGGTCGTGCCGGAAAAACGGAACTCCTTATATGGAGAAGGCTCCGGTGCCATATCCTCCCGTCCTGCATTCTCTGGCATCTGCATCTACCATCACCTGGCTCATCCACCAGAAGTTTGAATTAAGCATCCCGCTGTACAGACAGGAAAAAGAATGGGAGGCTTTGGGATTACGTTTAAGCAGAGCGACTATGTCAAACTGGCTTCTGGTTGTCTATCGGGACTGGCTTGTACACATCGTCCACCGTCTGAAGCTGGAACTTCTGAAACAGAGATACCTTCATATCGATGAAACACATGTACAGGTGCTGAAAGAACCGGGACGAAGCGGGAAATATCCGGAAGCGTTTCTGAGGGAATATGAAGGTTATATCCATACAGACGCTTACTCCGGATACAATGCAGTTTCAGGAGTAAAAAGATGTCTTTGCTATACGCATCTGCGCCGGGCTTTCGTGGATGCGCTCCCAAAAGACATCCATAATTCGGAAGCATCAAAACCTGCGGAAGCAATCCTCCGTCTGAATCAATTCTTTAACATAGAGTCAGAGTTGGAGGCGCTCCCTCCTGATCAGAAGAAAAAAGAACGTCTTATCCGCGAGAAACCGCTTCTCGAGGCTTTTTGGTCATGGGCAGAAAAAAGTGCCATCGGAGAGCTGCCGAAATCCAAACTTTCAAAAGCTTTTCATTACGCCTTAAATAACCGTGAAGGTTTTTGGAATTATCTGGAAGACGGGAATTGTTCCATCAGTAATTCGCTTGCGGAAAACTGTATCCGTCCCTTTGTGATCGGCAGAAAGAACTGGCTGTTCTCTGGCAGTCCGAAAGGGGCGGAAGCCAGTGCAGGAATCTATACACTGTTTTATTTGACGCTTACGGCCAAAGCATGATCAAATTGAGATATTGGGTTTTAGGGTGTAACCCTAATGCGCACGACATAGGAGAGCGGATTTTTTGCATAAAGACCATGTCACTTTATGCGTATCCTGTTATATTTCTTTATTCCCATTGGTATGAAGGCTCGGACAATTGATTTTTAATCCTTTTTTGTAATTAGCATTTTCAAACCCCAAGTAATAGTTAGAGGGCATAGGAAAAGGAGTGTGATGGGAATTGAAAGAAAGATTAAGAAGCCTTCAAAAGTACATTGAGGTGTATCGATGCGTAGGGATAGATAAGGTACTTAAGACTATTCCGTGTAGATTTGCTTATTCGGTAGCAAATGAGCATGTGGATGAAAAGAAGTTTCATGAGAAAGTGTTGTATCGCATGCGACACAACAAATATGACTCATTGAGAAAAAGCTATAACAAGGTAATCAAGAATAAAGTAAATGATGTCAAACAGGGATTGTATCAGACCATCTATTTGACGTTAACAATTATGGCTGAAGATGTGGCTGATGAAAAAGCTCATTTAGTTCTATGGAGAGTGCCATAAGAAGTGCTTTTGTGGGGATTGGTGTTAATGGTATTCCGTTAATAATTAATATAAACATAATCGGTTGTTGATGCAGCTCTCTGTAAAGTTGCAATTAAGCGGCTAACAGTATTATGGTTCCGGCGGCTGTTGTTAAAATTGTTTGCAACCAGATAAGCAGATTGTGATTCCCCATATTGTTCGGACTTTTGAAGAGGTGTTGTCGATGGAATCTAAAACACATCCTAATCCAGATGGATTATTGTAGCTCTACAAAATAAATATAAGAATAGAAATAGATTATAAAAGGTTTGTTGGGCAGTATAGCCTAATGAAGCCTACAGAAAAAGGTTGCGTGAAGCCACATAAAAATGTATAATTAAAAGTAATGAATTTCATATTAAATGATATTGGAGGTACTCATGTCACAGTCGGTTACGATAAAGAGTAATAAATATGGAATCAATTTAGTTTTAGATGCGGATATGTCATTTGCTGATTTGATAAAGGCAGTTGTAGAGAAGTTTAAGGCATCCGCCAATTTTTTTAAAAACGCAAAGCTTGCTATTTCATTTGAGGGAAGGCATCTTTCAGATGATGAACAGCAGCAGATAATTGCAGCTATTGAGGAAAATACCACAATTGAGATTTTGTGCATTGTGGAGAGTGGTACCGAGCAGGAAGCCATTATGAAGGAGCAGGTTGAGGCATTTAATGAGGCAGTGCAGAAGCAGTGCGAGAATGTTGCAACAGTCAGTGTTCCGGAGCAGTTTTACCGTGGTACGCTCAGGTCAGGCCAGGTGATTACCAGCGAGTCTTCGGTCACAATCATAGGTGATGTCAATCCGGGAGCCAAGATTATAGCTCAGGGCAATATCGTTATTCTTGGCGCATTAAAGGGCAATGTTCACGCCGGATGTACAGGTGACAGGAGTTGTTTTGTATTTGCACTTGACATGCAGCCGATTCAGATTCAGATTGGTGATTTGATTGCGAAGAGTCCGGACGAGCCTCAGCCGAAGCACAGGGGAAGGCGAAAGGAAAAGCCGGTGCAGGAGCAGGCACAGATAGCCATCGCAAAGGATGGATATATTTACATCGAACCAATTACTAAAAATATTTTAAATAGCATTTAGGAACGTAGGAGGAAGAAAGTTCATGAGCGAAGTAATCGTTATCACATCAGGAAAGGGTGGTGTGGGCAAGACCACAACCACAGCAAATATTGGTACAGGTCTTGCACAGTTAAATAAAAAGGTTGTTATGATTGATACTGACATCGGACTGCGTAACCTGGATGTTGTTATGGGACTTGAGAATCGTATTGTATACAATCTCGTAGATGTCGTTGAGGGTAAATGCCGTATACGTCAGGCCCTTATCAAGGATAAGAAATATCCTGATCTGTGTCTGCTTCCATCAGCCCAGACAAGGGACAAGGATGCTGTTACACCGGAGCAGATGGTTGAGCTTATCAATGAGCTTCGTGAGGAGTTTGACTATATTCTGCTTGACTGCCCGGCAGGTATCGAGCAGGGCTTCAAGAATGCCGTTGCAGGAGCTGACCGTGCACTTGTTGTCACTACACCTGAGGTATCAGCAATCCGTGACGCTGACCGTATTGTTGGCCTTCTCGAGGCAAATGAGATGAAGCGCATTGATCTGATTGTCAACCGTCTGCGTGTCGATATGGTTAAGCGCGGTGATATGATGAATGTGGATGATGTAACAGAGATCCTTGCAGTCAACTTAATCGGTGCAGTACCGGATGATGAGCAGATTGTTATTTCTACAAACCGTGGTGAGCCGTTAGTCGGTTCAGACAGCCTTGCAGGAAAGGCATATATGAATATCTGCCGCCGTATCATGGGCGAGGAGGTTCCTTTCCTTGATTTAAACCAGAAGCATGGTGTCTTTGAAAAGCTAAAGGATATGTTTAAGAAAAATTAAAGGGGGATACGTACCATGGGTATAATGGATTTATTTAAAAAGAAATCTTCTGGTAATGTTGCAAAGGATCGCCTGAAGCTGGTACTGGTTTCTGACCGTGCAAACTGCTCATCGGAGATGATGGAGATGATGAAAAGGGATATCATTGAGGTTATTTCCCGCTATATGGATATTGATGCGGAAGCTCTTGACGTGAAAATCACAGAGACAGAGTCTGATTCTAACAACGGAATGGTTCCGGCACTCGTTGCCAATATTCCTATCCGTGACATGAAGCATCGTCCAGATCCAAGATAGAGTAAATAAAATAATAGGATATGGTAAGATATGAGGGTCAAAAGGTGTTTTGGCCCTTTAATTATTATATTGAATAAAAAGACTTGATTTGATATTAGAGTGTGATATACTTTAATACGTTACAAATAAATAAATTTTAGCAGAGTAGACACATGTGCGTTAAGTGCCGGATGAACAGGGAGTTGTCACCCGGACGAAAAGAAAATCTTGCGGTACATGAGTCGCATCCCGCTGCATCCGAAGATATTAATTATCTCCTGTTGTAGTTCGGTGAGGTCTGCAAAGGAGGTAATTTTTTAATGAAAAAATTCGTTACTTTGTTCACCGATTCTGCCCGAGAGCTTAAATCGGTCAGAACCATCACAACTATGGCTATGCTTGCTGCAGTTGCCGTTATCCTTGGATATTTCTCCATCGAATATGGACAGCTTATCCGTATCGGTTTTTCCGGTATTCCAAATGGTATCGTTGATTACCTGTTCGGACCGGTTGCCGGAGCTGTTTTCCACGGAGCGCTTGACATAATCAAGTATCTGATGAAGCCTACAGGACCATTTTGTCCACAGCTTACACTTGTTGTAATGCTTGCAGGTGTTTTATATGGATGTTTCTTTTATAAGAAAAAGCTTACCATATGGAGAGTACTTGCTGCGAAGTTTGTAGTAATGCTCATCTGCAATGTCATTCTCAATACTCTGTGTCTGCAGGTACTGTATGGACAGTCACTTATGGCAATCCTTCCAATGCGTGCACTGAAGAACCTTATTATGTGGCCGATAGATTCAATTGTCTTTTTCGGCATTGCAAAGGCACTGGAGCAGATTGGATTGTTCCGTACCTTCCGTAAACAGGAGCTTATAAAGAATGCATAGCAACAGGTGAATGGACCGGGTACTCAAATGAGAGTACCCGGATTTTTTATTTAATGGAAAGAAATACGTATAATGTGGTATGTGTATCATGTTCTTTATAATGTATATAAATGATGAAAAGGAACATAGCAACAGAATAATGCACAGACAATATAATGCACAAAATCTGTCTCTTATACACATCTCCGAGCCCACGAGACATCTCAGGATCTCG
>ENA-UADI01000595-UADI01000595.1-human-gut-metagenome-genome-assembly--contig:-NODE-595-length-11332-cov-3.878336_pt1 | contig 11332 bp, 9 predicted proteins | sample MGYA00244261_ERZ654257 | MGnify/ENA primary metagenome ERZ654257 (study PRJEB26926, sample SAMN06165243) | human gut metagenome | biome: ENVO:00009003; feature: ENVO:2100002; material: ENVO:00002003...
GCGTATATGGATTATGCGATGATTTTTTGTCTATAGTTTTATTGGTGATTAGTATAACACAAGCACGGCATTGAATTCTAATACTAATCTTCAATCAACCTACAGACAAATCCTCGGCTGAAATAAGTCCATTCTTCGTCAAACTCCCTTGCCGGGCAACAAGCCCGCCTGCGGTCGCTTTCCTTGACTGGGCTTATTTCATCTGTCGGCTTTGCCTATAGGACGATTAAAAATTAGTATAAAACCTGACGGCACGCTGTCAGGTTTTCTTTGTTATAATAGACCTATCAAATATGAAAGGAAGTCTTATTATGACAAACACAAAAATATGCCAGAGCTGTGCAATGCCCATGACAGCAGCAGATCACGGCACCAACGCCGACGGAACACCCAGCGCCGATTTCTGCAAATTCTGTATGAAGAACGGAAAAATGGGGGACTGCACCATGGAGCAGATGGCGGATATCTGCGCCGATATCGACCTGCGTGACGGTCGTGCGGCTGATAAGCAGGCGGCGGTAAATATGTATATGTCGGTGCTGCCCATGCTGAAAAGATGGGGCGGTACAGGCACTATGGAATACGAGGTCGTTGAGCTGCCGCAGATGACCGTCAGGGGACTGGGCTGCCGCACTTCAAACACCGCTCCCGATATGAGCGAAAAGATAGGCGGACTGTGGAAAAGCTTTTTCGGCGGCGTTTTTCAGAGCATTGACAAAAAGGCAAGCCCTTACACATACGGCGTTTACAGCAATTATGCCACGGATTTTACGGGGGAATATGATATGACAGTGGGCTGCCAAGTTACCGAGGACAGCGTGTCGGACAACACCGTAACAACAGTGATACCAAGAGGAAAATACGCAAAGTTCACTCTTCACGGCGATGCACAAAAGGATATCTACGCATTCTGGTGCCGCCTGTGGTTCATGCCCCTTGACCGTGCATATACCGCCGATTTTGAGGAGTATGTTTCCGAGCATGACTTCAACATCTACATTTCCATAAAATAACAGAAGATATCAAAAGCCTGACGACGCATAGCCGTCAGGCTTTTATAGTTACTCTTCGATCTGCTTGCCGAGGAACTGGGCAGCAGCCTGAATGAGATTTTTCTGCACCTCAGTTGCCGCTGTATTTTCTCCCGAGGCAGGAGCAAGAAATGCCACGGCGCCGGTAACATCGCCCGATGAAAGAATGGGAGTGCAGGCGATGGCAGCCCTGTCAATTCCTTCAACGGGGAATACCTTCACATCATCTGCGGAAGAATAAATGTAATTCTTTCGATGCTCGAGGTAATCCTCCAGCCCCTGAGAAACACGCCTTTCGCTGAACTCCTTTTTGCCCACGCCCGCCACAGCCACAACGTGGTCACGGTCGAACACAACGGTGGGGCAGTTGGCAAGCTTTGTCATGACCTCTGCTACCTGAGACGCCGATGCAGCCATTTCATTTATGGCGGAGTATTTCTTGAAAATGACCTCTCCGTCAGAGCTTGTGTATATTTCCAAGGGGTCGCCTTCACTTACAACAGTTACACAGTCATCAACCAACGTATCTAAGCGCTTTTGTGGCTCTGCAAGTTCGGCTTCCGCTTTGATTATCCCGTCAATATCCGTGAGAAGGTTCACGGTGATGTGATCTTCATAGACCTGTATATTATCTATTATACTGCCAATATCGGTTTTGTCAAGTCTTTCCTTTTCAAGTATCTCATTAAGAACTCCAACGGTAGTAGCGGCGGCTTTGTTGGTATCTGCCACTGTTTTGTCACGTTTGGCAAGCAGTTCAAGCTGAGCATTCAGCCCCTCAATTTTTTGCGAGTGCGAGGAAATGATGATGTCGTAAGTCTCGTTGATGAGCTTTTCCTGTGTGGGATTTGCCATGATATCTCTTATGCGCTGAGTGGTCACAGCTGCAAGCTCAGCCTTAAGCTGTGATATCTGACGGTTTATCTGTTCCGGTGTATCATCGGAAATATTCTTCCGCTCCCTTGCCGCAAGCTGCTTGTCAAGGGTTTCTGCTATAAGGGTGGAATTATCACGGAGCTTTTCGATGACTTTTTTCAGCGTGTCGTCCAGTCTGTCAACTCTGATATGATGCGAAGAGCAGTATGCCTTTCCATGCTTTGTGTACGTGCTGCACCTGTATGCGGGAGCAAGATTGGGTCGGCTCATTGATGACATAGGTCTGCCGCAGTCACCGCACATAAGGAAGCCTGTGTAATCTGTTCTGTACTTCTTCACACCCCGGTAGTTTGAGCGTGTCCGCACAGCAAGCTGCTGCTGTGCCTGTTCAAAAACAGCCTTAGTAACTATAGGAGTATGATAGTTCTCAATGACTATATTTTCGGCGGCAGGAAGCAGAATATCATCGCCGTTTATTTTTTTTCTGCTGTATTTGTGCTGCCTGAGAGTACCTATATAAAAGTCATTGCTGAGTATCTGGCTTACGGTCACGCTGCTCCAATGGCTGCTGCCCCTGAGTCTCGTGGACTTTCCCATAAGTTCACAGCGCAGTATTTCGTCTTGCCTTGCAGTGGGGATATTCATTTCCGTAAGCTTGTTGGAGATAGCCTTGTAGCCCATTCCCGACAGATACATATCGTATATCATTCGTATGACCTCTGCCTGCTTTTCGTTTACCTCAAACTTCATTGCCTTGCTGTCGGTCATGGTGTAGCCGTAGGGGACAGCGCATATCCATCTGCCTTCTTTCTGGCGGTTCTCAATGACCTTGCTTACCTTCTTGCTGGTATCGGTGACAGGCATCTCGTTTATCAGGAATCTGAACTGTATCTGCAGCCACTCGTCGCATGTGGGAAAGTCTATGCCATCGTTTATTGAGATGATGCGGACACCGGCGTCTCTCAGATCCTCAAGCTCCGCCAGACCACGGCTGTTTCGCCTGGAAAAACGTGAGAAGTCCTTGATGATAAGTATGGTGTATTTGCCGCTCATCAGACCTCTGCGCATGTACTGATAACCCTCACGCTGCTCAAAGGTGTAGCCTGAGCGGTCACGGTCCTCAAAATATTCGATATCATCATCGGGAAATTTCTGGGCGGCATATGCCGAAATAATGCTCTTCTGGTTTTCGATAGAAGTATTGTCCTTGCCTATCTCCTCATCAACGGAAATACGTAAGTAGGCTGCTATTGCCATTTTAACACGTCCTTTCAATATATATTATCATGCTGACGGTATTGGGGTCAACAGGAAAAAAATAGGGGCATCAGCTGTCGGCTGATACCCCTATTCGTCATGAAGGCATAACAGGGCTAAGGTGGCTCATGACCAGAGCTACAGTGGTGTCAGCGGGCTTCTTTGTGCCGGAGATGAATACCGTAACATCATAGTTCTTTTGCTTGCAGCCGGAGTAGATATCTTTCAGCATCATGCCTACAAGCTCACTGCCTGCTTCGCTTTGAGTCAGCCACACGTCTGTTGTGCGGTCCATTTCATTTACATTTACATTCATTTTGATTTCCTCCTTTTGAATAATATTGACAGGATCTTTTGGTTTAAACCCCTTTAGATGAGTGCTCATAAATATAATATATAGTTGAAAATGTGAGAAATACGGTGGCTTATACCGTAAAAGACATTTTTACGGTATAAACTGCATCTTACAGACTTTTCAGCTGGATTTTTGTCTATGCCTCAGATGCCCGATATTTCTAGCTTTCAGGCGGTGTAACGACAAAAAGACATTTTTTCGGATAGAAGTATAGGTCCTCTGTTGTTGTATTTCGTTGCTTGTTTAATTTCACAATACTTGTCAGCCAGTTGATCTTCAAACTTTCTATCAAAATAATGATAGTCTGTGACGAAAAGTCTGCAAATTGCGAAGTATCCTTGTGATATTACTTGCTCAAAGTCAAGCGCAACAGCAGCTTCTGCAGAAAAGCCATAGTCATCAATAATATATTTATGATCATACGGATCTTCTCTTATGAAAGCTAATTGGCTTTCCTTTTCAAAGCATTCGTCTATATACAGATTCTCACGCTTGATAGCGCATCCATATGTCCCCTCCACCTCCATTCTGCCAACAGGTAAATTACCCTTGTATCGGTTAAGGGTTATTCTCTGATTACACAGGCAGAGAAGATATAGGAAGGAATATTTGTCACTCCAAGTTTTGGAATTCTTATAACCTTCTCGAAGTTCGTAAATAATATTTTCCAGTTTATCGGTGTTCTTTGATGAATAAATATTTGAGTAATCCGCAAACAGCTTATAAGTTAAATCACCGCTGACTCTGTAGAAGTTATTGCAGATCCCTTGAAATGTTTTCTGCACTTTAGTACTGACAATATCTCCTGCAATCAGGGCTTCGGTAATGGAAAAAATATGAGAATCTCTGTATCCATTGCTTTTGGCTATAGAATTAAGGTCCGTGATGATTGAGGTATCAGTTCTGCCATTGAGTGTATCAACATGCTCTCCGATCATTTGCAGAAGATCGGCTGACTTGACATTGTTTATCAGTGCTTTTAAGATAATTTTTTGATCTTCGGGAGAAGCCTTAATAAATTCATACCTTAAAGTGCCGAATTCTTCTGACCATTTACCTTGTAGTTCGGGAAATAGTGTTCCAAGCTTTACATCGAGAGTTTCAATCGTGTCATCTGAAAATTTATACATCTTTTTTTCCTCCCTGTGGAAATTTTAATAAAAGTATAATGATGTAGATGCCATGTATAAGTTGGGTGAACTTTATTATTATGCTGACAAACCGCATCAAAATCTTAATAAATCAGAGTATTACCTTAAGCAAGGCGAGCAGCACGATGATTTAAGATGTATGTGCCTACTTACAGAAATGTATTTGGATACGTCGCATTTTACGTATTATAACCCCAATAATTCGGTGATGATCGATTTACTGAATTTATCTGAGGATACAAAGTCTCCTATGTATAACCCTGAAGCAGGGCAAAAAATGCTAAGCAAAATTGAGCAAATTGCATTGGATACTTCTAATGATGTTTTATTGGAAATAGTTGCAGATTTTTATATTGATGAAAAATACGGAATTGTTAACGCTGCAAAAGCGGAACAGTATTATCGTTCCTTAGAATCCAAAGATCCCGATGACATAGAATTAAAGGTTAAGTTAGCAATGTGTCTTGAAGCGCATGGTTCGGTTAAACAGGCTGTTGATATTTATAAGTCATTGGCGCAAGCAGATCCACCGGTTGAATTGGCGGTACGCAGACTTATTTATTACTATTCTAAAACGGGCGATGATGCTAATAAGGCAAAATGGATAGACTATCTGTTTGAAAATTTTGGCTGTGGAGATGATGAAGAGACAGAAAAATGGCTGCTATTCAATGGAAGATATTATCATACGCAATTTATTAACGATAATGATGACGATAGTATAAAAGCATGTTTAAAGGCTTATTATACAGCTGCACAGAAATTTGATAATGTCGGAGCATATTTTGAATTAGGCGTTATCTGGTCTACTACATTGTATGATAAACAAGAAGCATTGGAAAATTATCAGAAATGTTTAGAGCTTTATAAAAAGGAGCGTGAAAAAATGCCCTCAGACCCGTGGATTAAGGCTCAAATAGAGGATGTTACAGATCATATTTCAATGTGCAAACGGTTGATGAGGTGAATAACTCATGCTGTTTAAGAGCATTGTAAAAAAAATAAAACAATGGGCGATTTATGCTAGTTAGTTCAGACAAGTGAAATTATTTACCACTATAGTGCACGCTAAAGAATAAAACTAAATATCACTTAAGATTTTTGAACCGGATGATGTTATTTCATTCGGTTCAATTTAATTTAGTGTAGCTTTGTGTTTGGCATATGGACAAATGTTAATGGAGCGTTGTAGTATCGTAATTGTAAAATAGGGTATGAAAAAATAACCGTGTAAACGCAATAATCGCCAAAATTCTGACCATATTAAAAATGCAGTCCAAAGAGGGCAACACTGAGGGGCGACCTAGCGCAGGCTGCGGAATAAAACGGTGAAGAGCAGGTCCCTATGAAAAAAAGTCTGTAAAAAACGAAGAACTGTGGTAAAATAGAAATAACACAGGAGGACGAAATTTTATGGGAAGAAGAAAACGAGTACCAATGAGCGAGGGCAAGAGGAACATCATAACAGGACTGCTTCAGGAGTATGATATCAGGACAGCGAAGGATATTGAGGACGCTCTCAAGGATCTGATGAGCGGAACGATACAGGAAATGCTTGAGGCAGAGATGGACGAGCACCTGGGATACAGTTCATATGAACGCTCCGACAACACCGACTGCCGCAACGGAAAGAAAACCAAGAAAATACGTGGAAATTTTGGTGAAACCGAGATAGAAGTCCCGCAGGATCGTGACGGAAGCTTTGAGCCGAAGGTCGTACAGAAGCGTCAGAAGGACATTTCAGGCATTGAACAGAAGATAATCTCACTGTATGCAAAAGGTATGACGACCCGTCAGATAAGCGAAACTATTGAGGATATTTACGGCTTTGAAGTAAGTGACGGAATGGTGTCGGATATTACCGACAGGCTGCTCCCACAGATAGAAGAGTGGCAGAATCGCCCTCTTGATAAAGTATATCCTATCGTGTTCATAGATGCAGTTCATTTTTCTGTCCGTGACAATGGTCAGATAAAAAAGCTTGCGGCTTATGTTATCCTGGCAGTAATTCTTACAGGTCATAAGGAAGTATTATCGATACATATCGGTGAAAACGAGAGCGCAAAGTATTGGCTGGGAGTGCTGAATGAGCTGAAAAATCGTGGTGTAAAGGATATTCTTGTGATATGTGCCGACGGGATTTCCGGAATGAAAGAAGCTGCAGCAGCTGCATATCCGCAGACAGAATTACAGCGCTGCATTGTTCATCAGGTGAGAAATACACTGAAATATGCAGGAGAAAAAAACAAGAAGGAATTTGCAAATGACCTTAAGACCATACGAAAAAGCAGCATTGGAGCAGCTTGAGCGGGTCACTGATACACCACCAATGCCATTGAAAGCCTTAACAGCGGCTATCGCCGTCTGAACAAGCAGAGGAGCGTATTTCCGAGCGATACAGCACTTTTAAAGGCTCTGTATCTGGCAACAGCGGAGATAGCCCCAAAATGGACAATGCCGCAAAAAACTGGGGCGAAGTGCTCGGTGAGCTTGAGATAATGTATCCGGACAGGCTGAACTGATGCCGCCGCAAAATATCCTGATGCAACGGAGCGCAGCGCAGTGAAATCAGGATATTTTGCATCGGGAGCTTGACAAACGGCAGTATTCAATTTATACTGAAAAAAGAAAGAGAGCGACTGATCAGCCGCTCTTACCACAAAGTCATTTTTCTGCGGTTGATTGTTTTTACAGAGTTTTTTTCGCAGAACTAAATAAAATTTACATACAGTGTTCAGCATGTAGAAGCATCAATGAACTTACAGGTATTTTCAAATTTGAAAGCACAAAATATTCTCCCAATATCTTCATAATATTCATTCTTGGGAACATGAAATTATGACTGATAAAATGCTGCGCCACAGCGTATTTATTAGTATTGTCCTCTCTTGACTATATTTTTAATTTAGGGTATAATGAAATAAATCCGAAAGATAAACAACATACAGTAACTATAATTTAAGGAAAAATATTTATGCGAACTGAAATAGAACTTAACAACGGATGGTGCTTTGCCAAGATATATAATCTGGGAATAAGCGAAAATGATGCAGTTACCCCCGAATTTGACGATTGCTCATGGGAAAAGATCTGCCTGCCTCACACTTTTAATGCAACTGATAGTGTAACAAGCAGCTATTATAAAGGACTGACCTGTTACCGCCGAGATTTGGAGCTTTCTACAAAATACAAGGGCAAGGCACTATACATTGAATTCGGGGGAGCCAACACTACTGCTAAAGTGTTTGTGAATGGCTTTTTTGCCGGAAAACACGATGGAGGCTATTCTGCTTTTCGCATAAATATAACGAATTATGTACACTATGACAGAAAAAACCAAATTGCAGTCCTTGTTGACAATTCACCCACAAATTACATTGCTCCAATTACTGAACAGGGCGATTTTACAAAAATGGGTGGATTGTACCGAGAAGTTAAATTAATTGCCGCCGAACCTGTTCACATTGCACTTGAGGACAGTGGTTCCTGCGGAGTCTACATCACACCACATAATATTACATCAGACAGCGCAGACATTGATGTACTGATAAAGCTTGATTCCGCCAACAACATAGAGGCAAAGGCCGTAATTTTTGCCCCGGACGGAAAGCCTGTTGCAGAGATGTGTGGACATACAGAAAGCGACAGGCTTACACTTTCAAAAAAAATATCTGCTCCGCAGTTGTGGGATGGTGTAAACTCTCCCTGTCTGTATCGTGCCGAAGTCACCCTATTTTATGGGGACAAAGCAACAGATATGGTATCCGAAAATTTTGGCATAAGGACATATCATATTAACCCTGAGGATGGTTTTTTCCTTAACGGAAAGTCTTATCCTCTTCATGGTGTGAACTATCATCAAGACAGCTTTGAAAGCGGCTGGGCAATGACAAATATCCAACGTGAACGTGATTATGGAATTATTCGTGATATGGGTTGCAACGCTGTAAGAATGGCTCATTATCAGCATTGCAGTCAGGAATATTCACTGTGTGACGATTTCGGTATTTGTGTTTGGACAGAGATAGGGATTATAAACAAAATGTCTCCGGATGAAAGCGAACGTCACATTCTTGCAGACGGCTTTGCAGAAAATGCAAAACAGCAGCTTATTGAGCTTATCAGGCAGAATTACAATCATCCATCAATCATCTTATGGGGAATATCTAATGAACTTCACCAAATGTCTGATGAAATTTTTGCTTTATACCAAGAACTTTATGAGCTTGCCTGCACGGAGGACAACACAAGGCTGAAAACTTATGCAGACAATCAGTTCTATGGCAGATTTTTGCAGCTTCCCTCAGATGTCGTAGGATATAACCGTTATTTCGGTTGGTATAAGGAAGCAGGCGATGCAGAACATTTCGGAGAATGGCTTGACTTATACCATAATTCAAAGGAAAAACGTCCGATATGCATTTCTGAATACGGCGGTGGCGGAGCCCTAACACAGCACAAGGACAGCATAGACTGGTTAAACGATATTGACCCGAATGGAGCTCGTCATTATGAAAATTATCAGTCACAGCTTCACGAAATTGTTTGGCGGCAATTTTCTGCAAGAAAATATCTTTGGGCAGCATTTGTATGGTGTATGTTTGATTTTCCTTCCAGTGGTCGTGAAGAGGGCGATACGATAGGACAGAATGATAAGGGTCTATGCACGAGAGAACGCATACCCAAAGATGCGTATTTCTTTTACAGGTCTGTATGGAGCAGTGAGAAAACTATCTACATTACTGAGCGCCGTCATAACGTAAGACCTTGCAATGTACCATTTATAAAGATATATTCAAATGCACAAAGTGTTGAACTTATCGTGAACGACAGGTCACTTGGCATAATAAAACGCAGCGAATTGTCAAATAGCAATGATACTGTTTTTGTATGGAACAATGTTAATATAAATAAAAATGAGAAAAATACTATTACTGCAAAAGCGACATTTGATGATGACACGATAAAGTATGACAAAGTTTGTTGGTATGGCAAATAACAAAGCAAATGTAAAAAATCGATCATAACGAACATCTATATTGCAATAGAAAAAGCGTTACCTATTGAATTGAAAGGTAACGCTTTTTTTATGCTCTGTTTAGTCTGCTAAGCTTTTTTACAAAGAAAACGGAAATAATAAGCACAAGCGGAAATACACAGCCTGCAAACATACCCTTTTGCATATTATCTCCTGCACTTTGGGAAATATTGCCCACGACTGCAGGTCCGAGTGCACCGCCCATATCTCCTGCCATTGCCAGAAGTGCAAACATGGCCGTACCTCCCGAAGGTATCTTAGCCGAACAGATGCTTATAGTTCCGGGCCACATTATTCCTACCGAAAAACCGCACACTATGCAGCCGACAAGTCCCAGCAGAGGTATCTCCGACAAAGAGGCTGTAATATAGCAAGCGAGACAAAGAGCCCCCGAACCGATCATAAATTTCATAAGATCAATTTTTTCACCATATTTTCCGTACAATGACCGGCTTATACCCATTGTAACGGCGAACATACACGGGCCTGCGATATCTCCCATTGATTTGGAAAGACCCAGTGCAGATTCTGCAAACGCAGAAGCCCATTGTGCCATTGAAAGCTCCGATGCACCTGCACATACCATAAGCAGAATGGAGAGCCAAAACAGCGGAACTTTAAGCAGACTGCCAATACTCATTCCCTTACCGTCCTCTGTCGGATGCTCGATCGGACATACAGCAAAATTGAACACATTACACAGTGGAATAACTGCCCAGATGCAGGAGAGCCATCTCCAGTTTTCTATCCCGAATAATGCAAAGAACAGGGTTGAAAGAAGTATAACTCCCACTGCACCCCAGCAGTAAAACGAGTGGAGCAGGCTCATCGCTGCCTCCTTATGCTCAAAAGGGCACGCCTCAACGATAGGGCTTACAAGCACTTCCGTAAGACCGCTGCCTATGGCATAAAGTACTGTACTGATTATTATTCCTGCAAACGGATCGGGTGTGACCTGCGGAAGAAAAGCAAGTCCGATAAGTCCGACCGCCGAAAGCAGCTGCGAACCAACAACACAATTTCTGTAGCCTATAGTATCTGCAAAACGTGCACACAAAATATCAATAATAAGCTGTGTAGTAAAAAACACAGATGAGATAAGCGCTATTTTTCCTAAAGAAATATTGTAATTATTATGAAAAGTAAGAAACAGCAGCGGTGCAAAATTTGCAGCTATTGCCTGTGTAACAAATCCCAAGTAACAGGCTATCAGCGTTTTTTTGTAATTCATATTTACGTTCCTTTCAATAATAGCAGTATAAGGTAATTCTATTGTTTTCGCACAGACTTTTTACTTTATTGCAGTATTATAGGTCACCTCTAAAAACCACCGGCTAAAAGCCTTAGCACCTCATCTGCCTGCAGATTTTCCGTCATCTTGCACATAAATTTCTTGACATACGACATGTATGCAAATTCTTGCTTTGCAATAATTGCGAAATTTCTATACAATCTGACAAAAAATCTGACTTCGCATCTGAGGCACTATGGTTTTTAGATGCGATCTATAGTTTATACTAATAACCAATTGTTCTATAGATAAAGCCGACAGATGAAATAAGCTCAGTCTAGGAACTGTCTCTTATACACATCTCCGAGCCCACGAGACATCTCAGGATCTCGT
>ENA-UADI01000611-UADI01000611.1-human-gut-metagenome-genome-assembly--contig:-NODE-611-length-11136-cov-4.995217_pt1 | contig 11136 bp, 8 predicted proteins | sample MGYA00244261_ERZ654257 | MGnify/ENA primary metagenome ERZ654257 (study PRJEB26926, sample SAMN06165243) | human gut metagenome | biome: ENVO:00009003; feature: ENVO:2100002; material: ENVO:00002003...
ATTATGAGAATCTTAATTGGGATCCAGTTTAAACACATCATGTATTGAATAAAAGGGGGAAACAATAAAGATATAAAACGAGTTTCTTCTATATATATAATAATTCTTGATAACCGTCTACATTTTGATATAAACCTCCTATTGCGACCAACATATTGTGGAAAGTTATCAAGATATCAAAAAGTTATCCACAATATGTGAATAACATGTTGGTAACTTTGTATAATTGTGGTTGAAAAATGTGAATAAAGTATTTTTGTAAATCTTTTTACATTGCCTAAATGCTAAAAATAGTGTACTATATAGTATGTATGGGATTGTGGAGAACATTCCCATAATATACTCTTTATATGTTAAATAATGGAGAACTTTGATGGATAAAGTAATGGAAAAGTGGAATGAAATACTACAGATGGTCAAGGAAGAGCATGGTCTGACAGACGTTTCCTTTAATACGTGGATAAAACCGCTTGAGGTGTTCGCCATAGACGGCAATACACTGTATATTCTCGTTCCGTCTGAGCAGATGGGGCTCAGCTATATCAACAAAAAATATTATCTTCCTCTTAAGGTAGCTATAGGTGAGGTGACAGGTATCGAGTATGATATCCAGTTTATTTTACCGGATCAGGCACAGAGCCTTAAGTTTAAAAACAACGATACCCCTCAGCTTGAACCACAGACTCCTGTAAAGGGGGATCACTCAAACTTAAACCCTAACTATACATTTGACACCTTTGTCGTAGGTAATAATAACAGGTTTGCCCATTCTGCTTCTCTTGCAGTTGCAGAAAGCCCGGGTGAAGCATACAATCCGCTATATATATATGGTGGTCCGGGACTTGGCAAGACTCATCTTATGCATTCAATAGGTCATTTCATCATTGACCAGAATCCTGATACCAAAGTGCTTTACGTTACTTCTGAAGAGTTTACCAACGAGGTTATCGAATCTATCCGTAACGGTAATTCTTCTGCCATGACAAAGTTTCGTGACAAATACAGGACTGTAGATGTGCTCATGATTGATGATATCCAGTTCATCATAGGAAAGGAAAGTACTCAGGAGGAGTTTTTCCACACCTTCAACACACTGCAGACACAGGGCAAGCAGATTATCCTTACCTCTGATAAGCCGCCTAAGGAGATGGAGACTCTCGAGGAGCGCATCCGTTCCCGTTTCGAGTGGGGACTGATGGCTGATATCGGTACTCCTGACTATGAGACGAGGATGGCTATCCTCCGTAAGAAAGCTGAAACTGACAATTTTGATATAGATGATGATATCTTAAACTACATTGCTTCAAACATCAGCTCTAACATCCGTGAGCTTGAGGGAGCCTTAAACAAGCTTTTAGCCTTCCACAATCTCGAGCATACTCACATCACTATGGAAATCGCTGAGAGAGAGCTTTCCAATATCATCACGCCGGACAAGCCAAGGGAAATCACTGCACAGCTCATCATCGAGGTCGTTTCAGAGCATTTCCACATCTCTGTAGACCAGATGATTTCAAAGACCAGAAGCAGCGAGATTGCACGTCCAAGGCAGATTGCCATGTACCTCTGCAAGACAATGACCTCTGATTCACTTGATGTAATCGGCCAGCTTTTGGGCGGCAGAGACCACTCTACTATCATCCACGGCATCAAGAAGGTCACCAAAGATTACGAGGAGAATGACAGTACACGTACTCTCATAGAAACTATCAAGAAAAAGATTAATCCAAATTAGTTTCTACCTATTTATATATGTGCTCATTTGCATGTTAATAATTTGGTTATAACCTTGCTTTTATTTCCACATGAGCATGTTAATGACAGGTTGAAGGAAAGTGAATAAAAAGTTATCAATTTTTATCATTTTTACTTCAACAGGCTTTTAATCAAGTTATCAAGCCGCTTAAAGCTTGTCTTTAAAGGCTTTGAAGGGGTTTTGAACTTTTTAACAGCCCCTAAGAAGAATATTACGAATATCTTTTAAATATTTATATATACGCGCAGGAAGGAGTTTTTCTAAATGAAACTTATTTGTTCAAAAGCAAATTTACTGAAAGGTGTTAATATCGTATCGAAGGCAGTACCTACACGTACTACAATGGCAATTCTCGAGTGTATACTGATTGATGCATCCGCAAACGAGATTAAGCTTATGGCTAACGATATGGAGCTTGGAATCGAAACAATAATAGACGGAACCATCGAAGAAAGAGGAATTATCGCTCTTGATGCCAAGATTTTTTCAGAAATAGTGAGAAAGCTTCCTGACAATGACGTAACAATTGAGACAGATGCTTCCTTCAAAACCGTCATATCATGTGAAAAGGCCAAGTTCAATATCATCGGAAAATCAGGTGATGATTTTTCTTACATACCATATGTTGAGAGAAATGAGTCTATTGTCCTCTCACAATTTACTCTTAAAGAGGTTATCAGACAGACAATTTTTTCAATTGCCGACAATGACAACAATAAACTGATGACAGGTGAGCTTTTTGAGATTGAGGAGAATAAGCTTCGAGTTGTTTCTCTTGACGGACACAGAATATCTATCAGATATATCGAGATGAAAAATCACTATGACAGCAAGAAGGTTGTTGTTCCCGGCAAGACTCTGCAGGAAATAAGCAAGATTATTCCGGGTTCAGCGGATGAGGATGTTGTTATATACATCACCAATAATCATATTGTTTTTGAATTTGAAAATACTACTGTTGTTTCACGTCTTATCGAGGGTGAGTACTTTAAGATTGACCAGATGCTTTCATCTGACTACGACACTAAGGTTCGCATCAATAAGCGTGAGCTTCTTGACTGTATAGACCGTGCTACTCTTCTTGTCAAGGAGGGAGATAAGAAGCCTATTATCATGAATATCACAGATGGCAATATGGAGCTTCGCATCAATTCATTTATCGGTTCCATGAATGAGGACATCGATATCGACAAAGACGGAAAAGATATTATGATAGGCTTTAATCCTAAGTTCTTCATAGATGCACTTCGTGTTATCGATGAGGAGGAGGTTAATTTATACATGGTCAATCCAAAGGCACCATGCTTCATTAAGGATGATGAGGGCAAGTTTATTTACCTCATTCTTCCGGTAAATTTTAATACAGCAGCAAACTAGGAGATTTTATGAAACAGATTTCTATAAGAGAACAGGACGAGTTCATTAAGCTGGGACAGGCTCTTAAAAAGGCCGACCTTGTGAGCTCGGGAGTTGAGGCAAAAATTGTTATTCAGGATGGTCAGGTGACTGTAAACGGTGAGACTGAGCTTCAGAGAGGAAAAAAGCTTCACAACGGAGATGTTTTCTCATATGACGGAGAAACAGTTAAGGTTGTTAAATAATGATTATTAAGTCAATCCAACTGAGTAATTTCAGAAATTACGATAAACTGGATATCAGCTTTGACAGTGAAACCAACATAATCTACGGCGATAATGCCCAGGGCAAGACCAATATACTTGAGGCTGCATATTTAAGCGGCACTACAAAGTCCCATAAGGGAAGCAAGGACAAGGAAATGATCCGGTTTGGCGAGGATGAGGCACATATCAGGACAATTGTCGAAAAAAATGACAAGGAATACCGGATTGACATGCATCTGCGAAAAAATGGTGCAAAGGGTGTGGCCATCAATAAAATGCCGATCAAAAAAGCGAGTGAGCTGTTTGGTATTTTGAATATTGTGTTTTTCTCTCCTGAGGATCTCAATATTATCAAAAACGGTCCTGCCGAGAGACGCAGATTTATAGATTTGGAGCTTTGCCAGCTTGACAAAATATATTTGTCTAACCTGAGTAAGTATAATAAGACATTAGTTCAGCGAAACAGACTGTTAAAGGATATAGCTTACAGACCTGATTTGATTGATACACTTCAGGTATGGGATATGCAGCTTCTTGAGTATGGCAGGCACGTTATAAAAAAGCGGCGCGAGTTTGTTAATGAGCTAAATGAGATAATACAGGATATTCACAGCAATATTTCGGGAGGCAGGGAGAAGCTTATACTCAAATATGAGCCGAGCATTGATGATATTTTTTTCGAGGACGAGCTTCTTAAGGCAAGAAGCAGGGATTTGAAGCTGTGCCAGACAACTGTCGGACCGCACAGGGACGATATGCTTTTTTCAGTGGACGGTGTGGATATCAGAAAATACGGCTCGCAGGGTCAGCAGAGGACATCTGCTCTCTCACTCAAGCTTTCTGAGATTAGTCTTGTAAAGAAAAATATAAACAGCACTCCCGTGCTTTTACTGGATGATGTGCTTTCAGAGCTGGATGGCAACAGGCAGAATTATCTGCTCAACAGCTTAAGTGATACACAGACTATTATCACTTGTACGGGACTTGATGAATTTGTAAAAAATAGATTTCAGGTGGACAAGGTCTTTCATGTCGTGAAGGGCCAGGTGGAGGTTATTGATGAGTAAAGAAATACAGCAGAACAATCAGGAATACGGAGCTGACCAGATTCAGATACTTGAGGGTCTTGAGGCGGTCAGAAAAAGACCGGGTATGTATATCGGCAGTACGTCTTCGAGAGGACTTCATCATCTGGTTTATGAGATAGTGGACAATGCAGTTGATGAGGCCTTAGCCGGTTATTGTAAAAATATCGAGGTCACAATCGAGGAAGACAATTCCATAACAGTACAGGATGATGGACGAGGAATCCCGGTTGGAACCAATCATAAAGCAAAAAAATCAGCTCTTGAGGTCGTTTTTACAGTGCTTCACGCAGGTGGAAAATTCGGCGGTGGAGGCTATAAGGTATCAGGCGGTCTGCACGGAGTTGGTGCATCTGTAGTAAATGCTCTTTCCACATGGCTGACAGTTGAGGTATACAAGGACGGAAATATTTACAGACAAAGCTACAAGCGCGGCAAAACCGACGATACTGTAAAGATTGTTGGACAGTGTGACGAGTCGCTTCATGGTACAAAGGTGCATTTTCTGCCGGATCCGGAGATTTTTGAGGAGACAGTGTATGATTACGATACCTTAAAGCAGCGTCTCAGAGAGACAGCCTTCCTCACAAAAGGACTTAAGATTACTTTAAAGGATGTGCGTGAGAACAGCCATCACAATCATGTATTCCACTATGAGGGCGGAATCAAGGAGTTCGTCGAGTATCTTAACCGTGGCAAGGAGGCTCTCTATGATGAGGTCATCTACTGCGAGGGAACACAAAACGGTGTTTATGTTGAGGTTGCATTGCAGCACAATGATTCGTTTAATGATTCAACCTTCAGCTTTGTAAACAATGTAATCACACCTGAGGGAGGTACTCATCTCGCAGGCTTTAGAAATGCCCTGACAAAGACCTTCAATGCCTATGCACGTGAGAAAAAGATACTTAAGGATTCAGATCCGGCCCTGACAGGTGATGATATCCGTGAGGGACTTACCGCAATCATCAGTATCAAGATTGAGGAGCCTCAGTTTGAGGGACAGACAAAGCAGAAGCTTGGAAACAGTGAGGCCAGAGGAGCCGTAGATGCTGTTGTATCGGAAAAGCTCACATATTTCCTCGAGCAGAATCCTGATGTAGCCAAAAATATCTGTGAGAAATCACTTTTAGCACAGAGAGCCAGAGAGGCTGCAAGAAAAGCAAGAGACCTGACCAGAAGAAAGACCTCTCTCGATGGAGGTACTCTGCCGGGCAAGCTGGCTGACTGCTCAGACAAGGATCCTAAAAACTGTGAAATCTTCATAGTCGAGGGAGATTCAGCCGGCGGTTCTGCAAAGACAGCAAGGAGCCGTGCTACACAGGCAATTTTACCTCTGCGAGGCAAGATACTGAATGTTGAAAAGGCAAGACTTGACCGTATATATGACAATGCAGAAATCAGAGCAATGATTACAGCATTCGGAACAGGAATCCATGAGGATTTTGATATAACAAAGCTGCGTTATGACAAGATAATCATCATGACAGATGCCGATGTAGATGGTGCCCATATCGCTACTCTCATGCTCACATTCCTCTACAGATTCATGCCTGATCTGATTAAGGAGGGACATGTATACCTGGCTACCCCGCCACTTTACAAGGTGGAGAAAAACAAGGGTGTATGGTATGCCTACGATGATGACGAGCTCAAGCAGATTTTAAATGACATAGGCCGTGACAATAATAACAAGATCCAGCGATACAAGGGACTTGGCGAGATGGATGCTGATCAGCTTTGGGAGACAACAATGGATCCTGATCACAGAATTTTGAAACAGGTCATGATAGACGGAGAAAATTCATCTGAGCTTGATGTGACATTTACCACACTGATGGGTGATAAGGTAGAGCCAAGAAAAGAATTTATTGAAGCTAATGCCAAGTATGTAACAAATCTTGACATCTAGCAGGGAGGAGTAATTTAAGTGGACGACAAAATTTTTGACCAGATACAGCAGGTCGATTTGAAAAAAACAATGGAGAGCTCCTACATAGATTACGCGATGAGCGTTATTGCAAGCCGTGCCCTCCCTGATGTCAGGGACGGACTAAAGCCTGTTCAGAGGCGAGTACTCTACTCTATGGTCGAGCTCGGAAATACACCTGACAAGCCACATAGAAAATGTGCGCGTATTGTCGGTGATACAATGGGTAAATACCACCCACACGGAGACAGTTCAATCTATGGAGCACTCGTAAATATGGCACAGGACTGGTCTATGAGATACACACTCGTGGACGGTCATGGAAACTTTGGTTCAGTCGATGGAGACGGAGCCGCCGCTATGCGATACACAGAGGCAAGACTCTCAAAGATTTCTCTTGAATTAATCAAGGATATCGGCAAAAATACAGTAGATTTTGAGCCAAACTTTGATGAGACAGAAAAAGAGCCGACAGTGCTCCCATCAAGATATCCAAACCTTTTAGTAAACGGAACCACAGGAATCGCGGTAGGTATGGCAACCAATATCCCACCTCACAATCTGCGTGAAGTGGTCAATGCCGTAGTGCGCCTTATTGACAACGATATCGAGGACAAAGAAACCACAATTGATGAGCTTATCGATGTGGTAAAGGGACCGGATTTCCCTACAGGCGGCATAATTCTCGGAACAAGTGGCATCAAAGAGGCTTACAGAACAGGCCGCGGCAAAATAAGAGTCCGTGCTGTCACCAATATCGAGCCGATGGAAAACGGCAAAAACAGAATTGTAGTGACAGAGCTGCCATACAACGTAAACAAAGCTCGTCTTATTGAGAAAATAGCCGAGCTTCATAAGGACAAAAAGATAGATGGAATAACAGACCTCCGCGACGAGACAAGCCGTGAGGGAATGAGAATCGTGGTAGAGCTCCGCCGTGATGTGAATCCGAGTGTAGTTTTAAATCTGCTTTTCAAGCATACACAGCTCCAGGATACGTTTGGAGTGATAAACCTTGCACTCGTAAACGGAGAGCCAAAGGTATTAAATCTATACGATCTGCTCAACTACTATCTCATCCACCAGAAGGATGTAGTGACCAGACGTACAAAGTTTGATCTCGACAAGGCAGAGGCCAGGGCACATATTGTAGAGGGTCTCATTATTGCCCAGGACAACATAGACGAGGTAATAAGTATTATCCGCTCAAGCCAGACCACTCAGCAGGCAAAGACCAGATTGATGGAGAGATTTGGTCTGACCGATGAGCAGTCACAGGCAATTGTCGATATGCGTCTTAAGGCTCTTACAGGTCTGGAAAGGGAAAAGCTCGAGGCTGAGTATAAGGAGCTCATGGCTCAGATTGCGCAGTTAAAGGCAATTCTTGCCGATGAGAAAAAGCTTCTTGGAGTAATCAGGGAGGAAATCATCGCAATTGCAGATAAATACGGCGATGACAGAAAGACAGAAATAGGCTATGACGAGTATGATATGTCGATGGAGGATCTCATTCCTGAGACAAATACAGTCATAACAATGACAAAGGTAGGCTACATAAAGCGCATGAGCACTGACAATTTCAAGGCTCAGCACCGCGGTGGCAAGGGAATAAAGGGAATGGAGACAATCGAGGATGATTATATCGTCGAGATGCTCATGACCACATCACATCACTACCTGATGTTTTTCACAAATACAGGAAGAGTATACAGAATCAAGGCATATGAGATACCTGAGGCAAGCCGTACATCAAGAGGCACAGCCATCATCAATCTCATACCGCTTCAGCCTGACGAGAAAATAACAGCCATGATTCCAATCAAAGAATATGAGGATGACAAGTATCTGTTCATGGCTACAAGAAACGGAATAGTCAAGAAAACACCGATAAAGGATTATGAGAATATCCGAAAGAACGGACTTGCAGCAATCAATCTGCGCGAGGACGACAAACTCATAGAGGTCAAGGTCACAGACAATTCAGAGGATATTTTGCTCTTCACCAAATTCGGACAGTGTATCAGATTCAAGGAGACAGATGTGCGCTCAACAGGCCGTACAACCATGGGTGTTATCGGAATGAATCTTGCACCAAATGATGTAATAATCGCAATGCAGACCGCATCAATGGGTGAGGCAGTGCTTTTAGTATCATCAAACGGACTTGGAAAACGTACACGAATTGACGAATTTACCACACAAAACCGTGGCGGTAAGGGAGTAAAATGCTACAAGATTACAGAAAAATCAGGCAATCTCGTAGGAGTCAAATCAGTTGAAAACGATGACGAGCTCATGCTCATCACAACAGAGGGAATTATCATCAGAATCCAGGTAAGTGATGTAACAGTGCTTGGACGAATCACAACAGGTGTCAAGCTCATCAACCTGAAGGAAGGTGTGAGCGTAGCCAGCATCGCAAAGGTAGTAGAGGATAAGACTCTCATGCCACCTGAAGAAGCTAAGGAAGAGGCTGACGAATCAGAAAATAGTGACGAAGACTCAGCAGAGAATAATAATTCACATGCCGAGGCTATCGAAAATAACACAGAAGCATAACTAAATTCATAAAAGCAGGGTCATAAGATCCTGCTTTTTGCGAATGTGGTGATACTATTTGAGCTGTATTGAGAAAAAATGTATACATGTAAGCACTATGCAACATATTTACGTTTTCAGAGGCTTTGAATAGTAATAAATAAACATGATACGAAAAAATAAATATGTTTATCCACAAAAACACAAAAAATAATATTGAATTGTGGATAAAAGGTGCCGGAATTTAAAATCAGGTGTATAGAGTGGTAAAGAACAAATAACTATTCAGAAGGATGATTCTGATTAGTTAAGAATACAATAAAAATATTTAAAATACAGAGAATAAAAAGAGAGGAAAAGAAATGATCAGGGAAATAAACGTTTCAGAAATAACAGCTGCAATAAAGGAAATGTGCATACAGGCAAATCATTTTCTTTCGCCGGACATGGACAAGGCACTTAAAGCTGCAACAGCAAATGAAGAATCACCTTTAGGTAAAAAAATATTAAACCAGCTACAGGAAAACTTAAAAATAGCAGGCGAGGATATGATACCGATATGTCAGGATACCGGAATGGCAGTTTTTTTCATAGAAATAGGCCAGGATGTCCATTTTACGGGAGGCGTATTGGAGGATGCCATAAATGAAGGAGTCAGACAGGGCTACACAGACGGCTATCTGAGAAAATCAGTGGTAAAGGATCCGCTCATCAGGGAAAATACAAAGGACAACACACCTGCAGTCATCCATTACTCAATAGTTTCCGGCGACAAGGTCAAAATAACCTTTGCACCAAAGGGCTTTGGAAGCGAGAACACGAGTCGTGTATTTATGTTAAAGCCTGCAGATGGTATAGAGGGAGTAAAAAATGCGATTCTGACAGCAGTTTCAGATGCAGGGCCAAACGCATGTCCTCCTATGGTTGTCGGAGTCGGAGTCGGTGGAACCTTCGAAAAATGCGCAATAATGGCAAAAAAAGCGCTGACAAGAGAAGCAGGCGCACATTCAGACATAGAGTATGTGGCAGAGCTTGAAAAAGAGATGCTTGAAAAAATTAATAATCTGGGTATAGGGCCTGGAGGACTCGGCGGAAGCACTACTGCCCTCGCAGTAAACATAAACACATATCCAACCCACATTGCAGGATTGCCGGTTGCGGTAAATATTTGCTGTCACGTAAACCGCCATGTAGTGAAGGAATTGTAAAGAATTACTGCATAGAAGAAGAAAGAAAATGGCAATTTTAATTGTTACAGCTACAATGAAATGTGAACTGTAATTAAAAAAGCTATAATTATTACAGGTTATATTATGCTGGAAAATAAAATACAGTAAAAATAAAAGAATCAGGAGAAAAAAATGGAAAAACATATAACAACTCCAATAACACAGAAAATAACAAAAGACCTGAAATCAGGAGACTATGTATACATAACAGGTGAAATGTATGTGGCAAGAGATGCTGCACATAAAAGAATGATAGAGGCGCTGGACCGTAAAGAAGAACTGCCAATAGATATAAAGGATTCGACAATCTACTATATGGGACCATCACCAGCCAGAGATGGTCGTCCAATTGGCTCAGCCGGACCTACAACAGCAACAAGAATGGACAAGTATGCCCCAAGACTGCTTGATTTAGGTGAAAAAGCAATGATTGGCAAAGGAAAAAGATCAAAAGAAGTAATAGATGCAGTCATTCGCAATAAAGCAGTGTATTTTGCCGCAGTCGGTGGAGCAGGCGCGCTCCTTTCAAAATGCATAAAATCATCAGAAGTAATCTGCTATGATGATCTCGGTGCAGAGGCAATAAGAAAGATATACGTAGAAGATTTCCCGGTAATTGTGGTAATAGACAGTGAAGGAAACAATCTGTACGAGACTTCAATAAAAGGATTTAAAAAAATATAAAAATACTATTGACAAAACAAAGAAAATTTTATAGAATAAACAATGCGTCACGTAAGTGCGTAAAACATTTAAATAATTTATGTAAAGACTTTGGAGAAGTACTCAAGTGGCCGAAGAGGTGCCCCTGCTAAGGGTATAGGTCGGGAAACTGGCGCGAGGGTTCAAATCCCTCCTTCTCCGCTTTATCTTCTACATAAAATAATTAAAAAAGTTCTTGACAAATGAAAAACATTTTGATAGAATAAACAAGCTGTCGCAAGACAGAGAACTTAAAACAAAGTTCAAAAAAATA
>ENA-UADI01000619-UADI01000619.1-human-gut-metagenome-genome-assembly--contig:-NODE-619-length-11065-cov-7.951680_pt1 | contig 11065 bp, 10 predicted proteins | sample MGYA00244261_ERZ654257 | MGnify/ENA primary metagenome ERZ654257 (study PRJEB26926, sample SAMN06165243) | human gut metagenome | biome: ENVO:00009003; feature: ENVO:2100002; material: ENVO:00002003...
TACGAGATCCTGAGATGTCTCGTGGGCTCGGAGATGTGTATAAGAGACAGTCTCAATACCGTATATATCATTATCGCTATAAACGCACCCCATAAAAAGTATTTGCTGTGTACAAATGTGCGCAGTTTTTTTCCGAAAGCTCTGAAAACGAGTTCAATATAAAGTACAAATAATGCAGCAAGAGAAAGTATAACCAACGGATTTTGCTTTAATGACAATATAACATCTCCGTGAATTAGCGCATAAACCGCTCTTGTACAGCCGCACCCGGGACAGTAAATTCCTGTAAGCTCGTATAAATAACAAGACGGTAATGTTATGTATCTGAAAACATACAACGAAAACAAATACGCCATACCAACAGATGCAAACGGTAATATAAATACCAATATTTTTTGATATGTTTTATATGGAGTAATTATTTATACCACCTCGTATATAAACTTGCTGTAAAAATTAATAATAACTATATCTAGTTAAATTATCAACTGCATTAGCTCCTACTATTGCCGAAATAATAATCACAATAAGCATAATACCTAAAGCAATCGCAGACAAGATAAGCTGTGCTCTTGCAAAATTCTTAAGTGACTTTTTAGGTGTGCTGCCAAAAGCCCAAACAAACATCATAATAAGATAAACAATAGGGCCTACGCACGGAATAATATTAATACAGAAAACTCCAATCCAATACAGAACCGAAACATGCTCTTCGTCATTGCTCATATTGTTATAGTTAGGCTGCTGATAAGACGGAGTCTGATTGTAACCTGTGCCGTAAGAATTCTGATAATTTTGATTGTTGTCAGTCCCATATGGTCGCTGGTAATCCTGTGCGGAATAGTTTTGCGAACCGTATGGCTGCTGATAGTCCTGTGCAGAATATGTATTCTGATTTTGCTGTGGATTTTGGTTATTGTTCCAAGAATCGTTGTTGTAATTGTCCATAGTTTTCCTCCAAATTTTAATAAGCACAAAAGCAAATTAATATAACCTACTCAATATAATTATAAAATACAGTTATTTTAATGTCAATAATTTATTGAAAATATTATAATTTTACAAACCTGCTTAATATGTAATCTCCACAGGAGCAAGTGCGGGAAAAATATTTCTTAAAATTGTATAAACAATCAATAAAGCAAACATTATCCATATAAAGCCTTGCATATTAATAAATGTATTGATTTTTTTACCAAAAGCACGGAGTACGAACTGAATATACAGAATAAGCACAATAACTATTCCAACCGCTAAAAAAGCATTTTGCCTTAGCGAAAGCAGAATATCTCCGTTAACAAGCGCATATACCGCTCTTGTCGCTCCACAGCCGGGGCAATACAAACCTGTAAACTGATGTATATAACACGGTGGCAACGAAATGTACTTAAACGCAAAAGCACAAATCAGATAACACAAAAAAAGTGAGGCAAACGGTAAAATTAAAACCAAAATTTTTTGATATGTATTGTACGGCTTAATAATAAAAATCACCTCAAAGCAAAACAAGCAGACATATAGTCCGCTTGTTGCTTGCTATGTAATAAAATTAATAGTAAATTAGGAAATTGAACTGATAAATGCGCCTGAAACAATTTGAGTAATAAGAAGTATTGCCCATATTACTAAAGCAATAATAGAAAGAATGATACCTGCAGTTGCAAGTCCGTTATTTTCAGGCTTTGCCTTTTTAGAATTAATACCAAGAATAAGACCAACTATACCGCAAGGAGCACAACAGCAAAGACCTATAATACCGAGTACAAGTGATGCAGTAGCATTATTCTTTGCGCTTTTATCCTCTACAGGATACTGATTGTAGTTAGGATACTGCTGCTGATAGTTATTCTGATTGTAGTTACTGTAATCAGGCTGTGAACCGTATGGCTGCTGATAATCATTTGCACCGTATGACTGCTGCTGATAACCCTGATTATTGTCTGTACCGTAAGGCTGCTGGTAACCCTGATTATTGTCTGTACCGTAAGGCTGCTGGTAACCCTGATTTGAGTAGTTATTCTGCTGTGGATCCGGGCCGTTGCCCTGTGGGTTATTCCAAGAATCGTTGTTGTAGCCGTTATTGTTGTAATTGTCCATCTTTTTCCTCCATAAATTTGTAAGCATAAAATCAGCAAACCACTGTAAATATACATAATTTACCTTAATGTTTATTATAAAGTACAAATCAACAAATGTCAACAATTAATTAACAAATGCCACAAATTAATACATATTTATTTACAGTTCAATACTCATAGTGGCAAAAGCATTAAGGTCTGTGCTTGCAATATTTCCGCTTAAAAATTCATAATATCCCTGCGAGCCAACCATTGCCGCATTGTCACCGCAAAGAGATTTTTCGGGCATATAAAAAGCAAGTCCGTGCTTATCACATTCTTCCTGTAAAGAAGAACGCAAAAGTCGGTTTGCAGACACACCGCCCGCAATAACCAGCTTGTCAACCTTTAAATCTTCTGCCGCTTTCAAAAAATTGGTTTTTAAACAGTCAACAACCGCATATCTGAAAGATGCGCAAACATCTGCCTTGTTAAGTTCTATGCCCTTTTGCGCAGAATTATGAATTAGATTTATTACAGCTGTTTTAAGTCCCGAAAAGCTGAAATCATACTGTGAACCGCTTACGGTAGGTCTTGGCAACTTAAATGCAAAAGGATCGCCGTCCTCTGCTACCTTATCAAGTGCAATTCCGCCCGGATACGGCATACCCATAGTTCTTGCCGCTTTATCAAATGCCTCGCCTGCCGCATCATCTCTTGTTTTGCCGATAATGCGCATTTTTGTGTAATCCTCAACCATTACAATATGACTGTGACCGCCCGAAACAACAAGGCAAAGAAACGGCGGTTTTAAATCGGGATTAGAAATATAATTAGAGGCAATGTGCGATCTTAAATGATGGGTCGGAACAAGCGGAAGTCCTGTTGAAAGAGAAAGTCCCTTTGCAAAATTAACTCCTACAAGCAAAGCCCCTATAAGACCCGGTGCGTATGTAACCGCAATTGCATCTATTTCTTTTAAAGTAAGTTCTGCCTGCTCAAGCGAGTTTTTTACAACAGGCACTATTGCCTCGGCGTGTCTGCGGGATGCAATTTCGGGAACAACACCGCCATACAGTTTATGCTCCTCAACCTGAGAGGCAACAACAGAGGATATAACTTTTCTTCCGTCCTCAACAACCGCTGCTGCGGTTTCGTCACAAGAGGACTCTATTGCAAGTATCTTCATAAAAATAATCCTTTCGTTTTATCAAAAATACTTTGTCATCAGTATTGCGTTTTCGGCAGGTTCAGAATAATAATTCTTTCTCTCCCCCACCTTAACAAAGCCTGCGTTTGAATACAGTCTTATTGCATTTTCATTGGATTGCCTTACCTCAAGAGTCAAAAAAGCCAGGCTGTTTTTCTTGGCAAAGGTAACAAGAGTATTTATCAAAGCCGTACCTATGCCCTTTTTTCGTGCGTTTTCATCAACCGCCACATTAAAAATATATCCTTCGTCAACAACAACATTCATTCCTATGTAGCCGAGAACCTTATCGTCCTCAACACTTACATAAAAATGCGAGCCGTTGTTTTTTAGTTCAGACTCAAGACTTTTTAATGACCACGGATGAGAAAAGCATTTATTTTCAATCTCTGCCACCTGTAAAAGGTGGCTTTCTTTCATTTCTTCAATTCTCATATTGTTTTAAAATTTCCTTAACGGCACTGCAAATTTCATCTCGGCACTGTCTGTAAACCTCAACACCGCACATATACGGGTCGGCAACATTAATAACCTCGATTTTATCGGCAGGAACAGCGCACTGCGTCATAAGAAAAAACTTGTGGCTTGTCGACATACAATAAAATTTATCGTATTCGTCAAGTTTTTTATCGGAATAAGCCGTAGAATGCATATCCGAAATATCAATACCGATTTCTTTGCAGACTTCAACCGAATTTTCAGAAACAGGCATACCCGTAACAGTTGTTGTACCCATACTCTCTGCCCTTACGGCAAGTCCTTTTTCCTCTGCAAAACGGTTAAAAACAGCCTCTGCCATAGTGCTGCGGCAAGTATTGCCTGTGCATACAAACATAATTTTATTTTTTGGCATCATACCAAGTCCTTCCGACAGCAGCGTCAGCGGTAAGAGGAACAGAAAGTTTTACGGCGTTTTCCATTTCCTCCTGCAACAGCTTTGCCACTGTTTCCTTTTCATTTTCTGGAGCCTCGACAATCAACTCATCGTGCACCTGCAAAATAAGTCTTGCCTGCAAGCCCTCTTTTTTCATTCTTTCGTCAACTTTAATCATTGCGATTTTGATAATATCTGCGGCAGTGCCCTGAATCGGCATATTTCTTGCCACACGCTCACCGAAAGCTCTCATCATATGCTTGCCCGAGCTAAGTTCAGGCAAATATCTTCTTCTGCCGAACATTGTTTCAACATAACCGTCACGCTTTGCTTTTTCAACGACATTTTTCATATATTCGTCAACACCGCTGTAATGAGCGAGGTAGTCTTTAATATATTTAGATGCCTCTTTATTGGTTACTTTAATATCCTTGGCAAGTGAGTAAGGTCCGATTCCGTAAACGATACCGAAGTTTACCGCCTTGGCACGGCTACGCATTGTAGAATTAACCATTTCAACAGGCATATTAAACACCTGTGACGCTGTAATAGTGTGAATATCGGCATTCGTATTAAATGCCTCTATCATATTCTTATCGCCCGAAATATGAGCAAGCACTCTTAATTCAATTTGAGAATAATCGGCATCAACAAGCACCCAACCCTTTCTTGCGGCAAAAAACCTTCTCAATTCTCTGCCGATTTCTGTACGGACAGGGATATTTTGTAAATTAGGCTCTGTTGAGCTGATTCTTCCCGTTCTGGTTTCGGTTTGATTAAAACTTGAGTGTATTCTGCCGTCCTCGGCAATAACCTTTAACAGCCCCTCGCAATAGGTTGAATAAAGTTTTGCAAGCGTACGGTACGAAAGCACCATTTCAACCGCAGGATGTTCGTAGCGCAGACTTTCAAGCACCTCTGCATTTGTGCTGTAGCCGCTTTTTGTTTTCTTCTTACACGGAAGTCCTAAATCTTCAAAAAGCGCCTTGCCAAGCTGTTTCGGAGAATTTATGTTAAATTCATAACCGATGCTTGTGTATATCTCATTTTCAAGATTTTTTATCTGTTCGTGCAATATCTTGCCGTAGTCCTCTATACCCTGCCTGTCAACGGCAAATCCGATGTTCTCCATTTTAGCAAGCACCTTTGCAAGAGGAATTTCAATATCTGTCAACAGCTTTTCCTGTTCGTTTGTATCTATATCTTTCTTAAGTTTTTCGCAAAGCACATCATATACGGCAAGAGCAGAAAGTTCCGAAAACTTCTCGTTTTTCGGAAGCGTTATTCCGTAACCGCCGCATAAATTTTCGTCACTGTAATCTTTTGATGACGGCTCAATAAGATATGCCGCAAGTTCAATATCAAACGCAAGCGATTTTACTTCAATATTCTTCTTATCGGCATAAGCAAAAACTGTCTTACTGCCGTGAGTAAATTTCAAAATTTCTTCATTTTCAAGAAGTTTGTCGAAAAATTCGTTATCCTTAACAATATAAACTTTACCGTCAAAAAGAATATTGCAAACAGTATTTTCTATATCAGAAAAATCAGTTTTGAAATATACCTTACTCTGTTTTTTAATATTCTCATACAGAACATTAGCATCTGCATTTTCTACGACTTCAAAGTTCTGCACAGCTGCAGGCTTTTCCTCCGCTGTCGGCATTTCTTTTAATCCGAGTTTGTCGATAAGCGAGAATAGCTCAAGTTTTGCCATAAACCTCGCACATTCTTCGGGGTCTTTTAATTCTACTTTGTAATCCTCAACATTTGTATTGATAGGAACTTCGCAGAAAATCTCACCGAGCATACGACTTAACTTCGCATTTTCCTCGGAATTTTTAAGTTTATTTCTGATGCCGTCCTTAACATCTATCTCGTCAATATGGCTGTAAATGTAATCAACACTGCCAAAGCGTGAAATCAAATCGCCTGCACCCTTAGGGCCGATTCCCGCAACACCGGGAATATTATCGGACGAATCGCCTTGAATAGCCTTAATTTCTATAAGCTGTTTTGGTGTAACGCCGTAATCCTCAAGAATTTTTGCGGGTGTATAACTGATGTCTTGCTTGTTTGTGCAGAGATGCACTGTTGTTGTATCGGAAACAAGCTGTAAGCTGTCACGGTCACCTGTCGCAATCACACATTCGTTGCCGTTTTTCTCGCAAGCCTTTGCAAATGTTCCCAAAATATCGTCGGCCTCATATCCCTCGCAGGTCACAAGAGTATAACCCAAAAGCTGTAAAAGCTCTTTTAGCGGTTTAATCTGTGAGGCAAGCTCTTCCGGCATACCTTTTCTTGTTGCCTTGTAGCCTGCATATGCCTTGTGGCGGAATGTAGGAGCTTTAAGGTCAAAAGCAATAGCTACCGCATCGGGATTTTCTTCGTTTTTTATTTTTGTGAGCATTGTAAGAAAACCGTAAATCGCATTTGTAAACTGACCGTCTTTTGTTGTAAGCGGTCTTATACCGTAAAAAGCACGGTTTACTATACTGTTTCCGTCAATAACAAGCATTCTCATAGCTTATACATCACATCCATTACTTTTCCGTTTTTAATATAAATTCTCGGTACACGCTTGCCTACAAGGCAAACTACTTCATAGTTAATAGTATCAGTATTTTTTGCAAGGTCATCGGCTGTCATTTCGCCGTTTTCGCCTGTTCCGAAAATCACTACCTCGTCACCGATTTTTACATCTTCAATATCGGTAACATCAATCATAGTCTGGTCCATACATATTCTGCCCACAATTTTTGCTTTTTTACCGTTGACAAGCATATATCCGTCTTTTGCATTCTGACGAATAAAACCGTCGGCATATCCAATCGGAACAGTTGCAATCTTCATATCTTTAGGAGCGGTAAATGTTCTTCCGTATGAAATATCAGCACCCTTTTTAAGATTTTTTACATACGCAACCGTTGATTTTAAAGTCATTGCGGGAATAAGATTTAAATTATTCTGAATTTTATACGACGGAGCAAGTCCGTAAAGTATAATACCCGCTCTTACCATATCGCAATATGTATGCTCATAATCTTCAATAGCACCGCTGTTTGAACAGTGGCAAATCTTAATGTTAATTCCCGATTCTTTAAGTTTATCCCTTACATAAGAAAAGCAACTGTACTGCTTTTCTGTAAAGTCTTTGCCGTCCTCGGCTTCATCCGATACACAGAAATGAGTAAACATACCCTCAAGCTCAAGATTTTTTAGAGTGCAGGCTGTTCTGATTTCTTCGACAGAATAATCATCTCTCGGAAATTCCTGACACATAAAACCTATTCTGCTCATACCGGTATCAACTTTGATGTGAATTTTACAAACCACATTCTGCTCACAACAAGCCTTAGAAAGCATTTTTGCATAATCAAGGCTGTAAACTGCCTGAGAAATATTGTATTCTGCAAGTCGCTTAGCCTCATTTGCAGGAGTAAAGCCTAAAATTACAATAGGCAATTTTGCGCCTGCCTCACGGATTTCAATACCCTCGTCAATATTTGAAACGGCAAAAAAGTCAGCGCCAAGCTGCTCATAGAGTTTAGACAGTTCAACGGCGCCGTGACCGTAACCGTCTGCTTTTATAACGCAGCAAATCTTTGCTCTGCCGCCGACTTTGTTTTTTATTTCATTAAAATTATGCTTAATTGCATCAAGCGATACCTCTGCCCAGGTTCTCTTTAAGTAATCCATCAAACTACCTCTTTTATTTTTATTCGCATCTAATTTAATACCGTAAACATCTGTATTTTTACAAATCAAATTGTACTGTCTTAAATATTTATTAGAATACTTTTACACCGATAAATCAATCCATATTGACAAAGAAAAACTAAGTGCTAAAATATTAGTAGATTACGCACAAAAGGTTGATTTTATGGAAATAAATATTCGCAAAGCAGTCAAAAGTGATTACCCTGCCATGGTTAAAATCTGGAACGAAGTTGTAGAGGACGGAATAGCCTTTCCGCAGCTTGATTTACTTGACGAAAACAGCGGTGCGGAATTTTTCGGTTCACAAACATATTGTGCGGTTGCGGAAAATACCGAAAGCCACGAAATTTTAGGCTTATACATTCTTCACCCCAACAATGTAGGCAGATGCGGTCACATTTGCAACGCAAGCTATGCCGTAAAAAGCAGTGCAAGAAATTTACATATCGGTGAAAAGCTTGTTTCGGATTGCCTTGTTCAAGGCAAGGAAAACGGATTTAAAATTTTACAATTCAACGCAGTTGTAAAGTCAAATCTTTCTGCCCGACATCTCTACAAAAAACTCGGTTTTGTCGAGCTTGGTACAATTCCAAACGGATTTTTGCTCAAAAGCGGAGATTACGAAGACATAGTAATTTACTATCACACACTTTAATTTACACATAAATTATGCCCCTGTCGCAAGACAAGGGCATTTTTCAGCTTAAAAGCATTTGATAATGCGGTATTTTATCCTCAAGATACGGGCCTTCGGTAACAACAAATCCAAAACTTTTATAAAAATCAAGCAAATACGCCTGACCTGAAATCCTGATTTTTTGTATCTTCATAATATTGTGAATAAAGTCAATACACTTTTGCACAATCTCTCTGCCAAGTCCTTTTCCTCTGTATGTCTTATCAAGCACAATTCTGCCTATAGACGGCTCATCGTATGAAAGATTAGGAGGTAAAATTCTCGCATAGCCAATAATTTTACCGTCATCTTCAAGTATTAAATGCATACATTTTTGGTCTTTATCATCGGGGTCTGTTTCAAGGCAATTCTGCTCGATTACATAGACTTCAAATCTCAATTTCAAAACAGCATATAATTCTTCATTTGTAAGTTCGTCAAAACTTTTAAATATCCATTCCATACAAAAACTCACCTTAAACAAAGGGCAGTCACGAAGACTGCCCCTTAATTTTTATTTTAATGCGTCAATGGCAGCGGTAATGAGTGCAATCTGCTCTCTTTCCTTTGCAGCCTGACCCTTTACCTTTTCAATAACAGCCTCAGGTGCTTTTGCAACAAAGCCTGCATTGTTAAGCTTACCCTCGCTCTGTGCAAGTCTTTTCTTAACCTGCTCAAGCTCCTTGTTAAGTCTTGCAAGTTCTGCGTCTTTGTCAACAAGTTCGCTAAGCGGAATGTAAATCTTTGCGTCAGCTGTAACAACCGTTACTGCGCCCTCAATGTCAAAGTGCTCGGCAACCTCTACCTCATTTGCAGATGCAAGTTTCTGAATAAACGGTGTGCCGTTAGTAAATGTGTCTGCAAACTTAGTTGCAACATAAACCTTAGCTTTCTTTGACGGAGGGACATTCATCTCACTACGGCGGTTACGGATAGCACGGATAGCGTCCATAACTCTTTCCATTTCGGCAACAGCATCCGGGAAGTCAAGCTCTGCCTTGAACTCAGGGTACTTAGCAAGCATAACGGTTTCACCCTCGTGAGGAATTGTCTGCCAAATTTCTTCTGTTACATACGGCATAAACGGATGGAGAAGTCTTAAAATCTGATCAAGTACATAAAGGAGTACCTGTCTTGCGTTCTGAGCGTCCTCGCCGTCACCCGAAAGTCTTGTCTTAGCAAGTTCAATATACCAGTCGCAGTAACAATCCCAAATGAACTCGTAAACTTTCTGAACAGCAATACCAAGCTCAAATTTCTCAAGGTTTTCGTTTACTTCCTTAGCCACTGTATTGAATTTAGAAACAATCCACTTATCCTCTGTTGTAAGAGTATCGGGGAGCTTGTTTTCTACATTGTAATCGTCGATATTCATATGAACATAACGGGCAGCATTCCAAAGCTTATTGGCAAAGTTTGCACAAGCCTCGATACGCTTTTCTGAATATCTGATGTCATTTCCCGGTGAGTTACCTGTTACAAGCAAGAATCTTAGCGCATCGGCACCGTATCTGTTGATAACATCAATCGGGTCAGGACCGTTACCGAGTGACTTAGACATCTTTCTGCCAAGCTCATCTCTTACAATACCGTGCATAAATACGGTCTTGAACGGTGCTTGACCTGTCTGCTCAATAGCAGAGAATATCATTCTTGCAACCCAGAAGAAAATAATATCATAACCGGTTACAAGTGTATTTGTAGGATAGAAATACTCAAGCTCAGGTGTCTTGTCAGGCCAGCCGAGTGTTGAGAACGGCCATAAAGCCGAACTGAACCATGTATCAAGAGTATCTTCGTCCTGATGCAAATGGTTTTTACCGCACTTAGGGCAAGCTACGGGAGTTTCCTTTGCTACGATAACCTCACCGCAATCGTCACAATACCAAGCAGGAATTCTGTGTCCCCACCAAAGCTGACGGGAAATACACCAATCCTTGATGTTCTCCATCCAGTGATAATATACTTTTTCAAATCTTTCCGGAATAATCTGTATCTGCTTTTCCTTAACACACTTGATTGCAGGCTTTGCAAGAGGTTCCATTTTTACGAACCACTGCTTTGACACTCTCGGCTCAACAGTTGTCTTACAACGGTAGCAAGTACCTACATTGTGAGTGTGAGGCTCAATCTTAACGAGGAAACCGCCCTCTTCAAGGTCTTTAACGATTGCTTCACGACACTCGTATCTGTCCATACCCTGATATTTACCGGCATTTTCGTTCATATGGGCTGTATCGTCCATAACATTGATTACCTCAAGGTTATGTCTTAAGCCGACTTCAAAGTCGTTAGGGTCGTGTGCAGGAGTAATTTTAACTACACCTGTACCAAAATCTTTTTCAACATATGCATCGGCAACAACAGGAATTTCTCTGCCTACAAGCGGAAGAATAAGTGTTTTGCCTACAATGTCTTTATATCTTTCATCATCGGGATTTACCGCAACCGCAGTATCGCCCAAAAGTGTTTCAGGTCTTGTTGTAGCAAGCTCAACATAACCGCTGCCGTCCTTTAACGGATAGCGG
>ENA-UADI01000622-UADI01000622.1-human-gut-metagenome-genome-assembly--contig:-NODE-622-length-11041-cov-4.685054_pt1 | contig 11041 bp, 10 predicted proteins | sample MGYA00244261_ERZ654257 | MGnify/ENA primary metagenome ERZ654257 (study PRJEB26926, sample SAMN06165243) | human gut metagenome | biome: ENVO:00009003; feature: ENVO:2100002; material: ENVO:00002003...
GTGCTATTTTTTCCGATTTTTCAGCAAACGGCAAAAAAAGTTTCAAGCAACTTTTTGATTGCCCTTTTTGCGTGACTGGGCTGATGATACTTTCATGCAATGTTCATGTGCGGCGCAGGGGTTTCCCCCTGCAGCGAAAAAGTCAAGCCGCATAGATGCAGCGTGAAGGGGCTTCATTGGGGACAACCCCACTGCCATTGGAGTTATCCCCAATTTATCCACTTTTCATCCCCAAATCATTCACAGATACACCGCTTTATCCCCAGCCCCGTCCGACGAAAAACGCGGTGAAAAGGCACGTTTCGTCACATTGTCTTCCGCGGGGAGCGCTCATGCCATTTGGGACAAGCACCAAAGAACGTTCATGCACAGAAATGAATAATTATCCACAAAATGCGAACATCCGACACCATTTTCTGGTTATCTGCAAAAGAATCCACAAGCCGCGCAGGGGGTGGACAACTTCTGTGGATAACCCTGTGGACAATGTGGATAATTTGCGGTCATACGCGGTTTGTCAAGGCAAAATCGGCAAAAAACACTGTGGATAATCCTGTGGAAACTGTGGATGCTTTCGCCCAATTTGAAACGATTTGAAGGACGGGATACATATACAGCGGATGGATAGCAGACTTGGATACATCAACAAAAGCATAATCATGCGTCAATTTGGTGTGCTTCGGACATGCCCATACCGTATCCGACATAGACTGGAGAGAGGAGGTGGGTTTCGTGGCAGAAAAATCGCCCTTTTTCCGCAATTTCGCATCGCACATCCTGCCGGTGCTGACTTTTGCAACGCTGCTTGTCGGTACGGCACTGGTGGGTGTTGCGCTGACCCGAATTCCCCAAAGAACGACGGACGCAGCACCCCCGTCTCCCACGCCGGAAACGACATATATCGCCGCGGGCAGCCTGACGGGGCGGACGATCCTCGTTGACCCCGGCCACGGCGGTTATGACGGCGGTGCGCGCTGCCGAGATTCCGGCGTGTGGGAGAAAGAGGTCAACCTCGCCGTAGCGCTGGCGGTGGAAAAGAGCCTGACGCAGCGCGGTGCAACGGTGCTGATGACCCGCCGGACAGACACCGATCTCTGCGACGACACAACCCGTCCGGCAAATGTGACGAAGAAGCGGCAGGACATGCAATGCCGCGTGGATATGGCGGTTCAAGGGCAGGCGGACATGGTGCTGTCCATCCACATGAACGAATACCGCGTGCGGTCGGAATCCGGGCCGCAAGTGTTCTACCGCGCGGGCAGCGGCGCGGGGCGTCTGCTCGCCGGAACGATGCAGGAAGCGCTCATTACCGCCCTTTCGCCCCAAAAGGAGCGCGCCGCCATGCCGGGCGACTACTTCATTCTCCAGCTGGATACGCCGTCGGTGCTGGTGGAATGCGGCTTCATTTCCAATCCGACGGAGGAAGCGCTGCTGCTCTCGCCTGCCTATCAGGAGAAGTTAGGCGAAGCGATTGCGGATGGCGCGGCGGAGTATTTCCGCTTGGCACAGGCAGAAAAATGAAGGTTGCATTTTTTCGCCGCGCATGGTAAAATAAGAAGAAAAGGAAACGCATTATATCCGGAAAGGAGTATCGAATGAACATTCACGAATCCGCTGAGGACTATTTGGAAGCAATCCTCCGCCTGAAAGAAGCAAAAGGCTATGCACGCTCTGTGGATATTTCTCTGCTGCTGGGGGTCACGAAGCCGTCTGTCAGCGTGGCGATGAAGCGCCTGCGCGAAAACGGCTATCTGACGATGGATGCTGACAACTTGATTACGCTCACGCCCGCCGGGATGGAAATTGCGAGAAGCATTTATGACCGCCACAAGACGCTGTCGAGCTTTCTGGAGAGTTTGGGCGTTGATTCCGATGTTGCCCGCGAGGACGCCTGCAAAATTGAGCATGATATTTCCGAGGAATCGTTTACCGCGATTCGGAAGCTGATGCAGGAGCGGGAGCAGCACCCCGAAAATCCGCAGGAGTAATGGCATATCAAAAACAAAGCCGGGTCGAACCTCCCCTGTTTCGGAGGATTCGCCCCGGTTTTTCTATATTTCTTACTTCTCCATTCCCAGTGAACGGTATGTCCGCACCAGCACGACCGCTGAGAGAATTGCCGTCAGCACATCCGCGGCAGGCATGGAATAGATCACCCCGTCCAGCTGGAAGAACTGCGGCAGGAGCAGCACCAGCCCCACGCCGAACACAATCTCCCGCGCCATCGACAAAAGCGTCGAGGCAGCCGCTTTCCCCAGCGATTGCAGGAAGATGAACGTCCCTTTGTTGATGCACGCCAGCACAATCATGCTCAGGTACACCCGGAAGCAGCGCCGGGCAAAGAGCGTGTAGTGGATGGACTCGTTCTGCGCGCCGAAGAGCAGCATCACCTGATCGGGCAGCAGCTCCACCACAAGCAGCGCAATCAGCCCGACAACCGCCTCCGCCGCCAGCAGCCGCGTCAAAAGCCCTTTCACGCGGTCATGCCGTCCCGCGCCCATGTTGTATCCCGCCACGGGAATGCATCCCGCCGCCAGCCCAATCGCACAGCTGATGACGATTTGGAACACTTTCATGACAATGCCGAAAACCGCCATCGGAATCGCGGAAAATTCCTCCTGCGAGAAAACAGCGTCCTGCGCGCTGCAAATGCGCAGCATCGTGTTCGTCGCCGCCATTGCCGCGACCAGGCTGATTTGCGCCAGGAAGGATGTCATGCCGAGCTTGGCGCATTTCCCCAGTAAATGCGCGCGCGGGCGGAAGCTGTCCTTTTGCAGGTGAATCTGCTTCATCCGCGTCAGATACCAGATGGACAGTCCAGCGGTCAGCGCCTGCCCGGCAACCGTTGCAATCGCCGCGCCCGCCATACCAAAGTGGCAGACGAAAATCAGCAGCGGGTCAAGCACGAGGTTTGCCGCCGCACCCGCCAGCGTGGCAACCATCGCGAATGTCGGGCTGCCGTCAGAGCGGATGACCGGGTTCATTGCCTGCCCAAAGACGTACAGCGGCACGCCCAAGGCAATCCAGAAGAAATATTCCTGCGCCTTCTCGAATGTCCCGGCATTGACGCGCCCGCCGAACCACGTCAGCAGCGTGTCCGGGAACAGCAGGTATGCCGCCATCAGGACAAGCCCCGCGACGACGCTGACCGTTACCGTCCCGCCGACGGCGCGGTGGGCCTCCTCCTGTTTCCCTGCGCCAAGCATCAGACTGACAAACGCGCAGCAGCCGTCGCCGAGCATGACCGCAATCGCCAGCGCCGCGACCGTTAGCGGAAAGACGACCGTCGTTGCTGCGTTGCCGACGCTGCCCAAGTCGGGCGCGTTCGCAATGAACACCTGATCGACCATGTTGTACAGCGCCGCCACGACCAGAGAGGTCATGCACGGCACGGCGTAACGCCGCATGAGGCGCCCCAGCGGCTGTGTTGCCAGCGGGCGCGCGTTCTGCGCTATGGAGGTTTCGGATTCTGTCTGCATGAAAAAAAGCACTCCTTTTCGTTGATTGGAGCGCAGTGTCAAGGCAAAAAAGGCTGCCCCTGCTGCGCGTCCGACAGATGGACTTACGCAGCAAAGGCAGCACTCTGTACCGCTATTTTAGCGCATCGGAGCGGATTTGTCAAAGGGGTGTATCATCATTTTTTCCCGCCCGCCACAAGGCTTCCTGCAAAGCACGCGCCGCCTGCAATCCAGTATCCCATTACGAGGCGACTCGTCGTGCCGTAAATCTCCAGCGCTCCTTGAAACAGACAGCCGACTGTCAGCGCAATGATGCCCCAGTGGTACAGCCGCACGCACCAGCGCCCCGGCAGCGCTTTCCCGCGCAGGGCGCGAATCAGCAGCGGACACGCCCCCAGCACCAGCGGCGGCAGGAACGCATACACCATGAAGTCCGAGTAGACCCCGTGGCTGAACTGCTCATACACGAATCCGCCCAGCGCGGTCACGGCGGCAAAAAGCAGATGATAGAACGCAAGTTTCACGCATTTGCGGTCAATAGCCGATGTAGACAATGTCGCTCACGCTCCTTTCGCGGATGCTGCGCCCATTTGTGGTCGGGCTGTTGACGACGCGCCCCTGAAATACCATCGTCGAAGAACCGCCGCCATCGAGGTTGTAGGCGATTTGTGCGCCCAGCGACTGCATCAGCTCTGCCAATTGCCGCAAGGAAAGCCCGGTGCTCTCCTTCGTCCGCCCGTCGGACACGACCAGCAGGTAATGCCCTTCGCTGATTTGCCCGATGGCGGTGCGCGGGTTGGAAGTCATGGCGCGCCCGACCTCGTCGCTGCTGCTGACGGTCACTTGCCCGCCGTTGATCAGCGCCGGGCCGAACGTCAGCACCTGCCATGCGCCTTCACGCACCAGCGTGTCGGCGCTCGTTTCGCCCTCGTTGATGATGCGGAAATTGCCGTCCGCACCGATGACCAGTGCGTCCGTGCCGCTTTGCGCCGATGCGCGGTACAGCACGCCGTTACGCAGCACATACCCGCGCTCCTGTGCGCCGTAATAGTCGCCGTTGATGGCGAGAATTGCACCCGCGTTTGCCGCCTGCACAGAGGTCGTCTCGGTCAGGTTGCGGGCGTAGGTGTTCCCCGCCAGCGCCGTTTTGAGCAGGGAAATGTCCGCAATCTGCACATCCGCAACGTACACCGTCGTGTTCTCTACGCGCATCGTTGTCAGCACAATGTCGATTTGGTCGTCGTGGTATTCCGTATCGGCGGAAATGGGCGCGGTGGTCGCCTGTTCCGCGGGGGATTCCGTCGCAGTCGGCACGGTGGTCGGAGCTTCCGTCGGCGCGGTGGAGGCTTCAGCGGTTGCCGTCGGCAGCGTGTCCGGCGTCAGCACACGGACAATCACGAACGTGTCCAGCGCCGCATAAACCGTGTATGCCGCCAGAATCAAAGCAAACACCATGTTTGCGAAATGCCGCTTCATGGAGCTTCACTCCTTTCCATGGCTATTATCTCCCCGTCAAGTGACGAACACATGATGAACCCGTGAATGATGCCGGAAGTTTTCCCTTCCCTTGACGCAATCCTGCCAAAGGCGTATACTGGAAGCGGAAATTTCCGCGGATGACCGCGAAAAGGAGAAGAATGATGCAGAAACTACGGGGATACTTGGCACTGGGAATATTCATCATGGGTATTGTATCGCTTTTATGCCTGCTTCTGCCGCTCATCGAGATAACGGATGATGCGCTGCTGCTGATGGTGTTTGCTGTGCCGCCGCTTATCTGCGGATTGTTCATAGCATTGGCACTGCATATGCTGCTGTATACGCTGCTTCTGGTGCTGTACGGCTGCAGAATACAGCTGGTGGCTTTGTACTTTCTTCATATCCGCAGGAAAACCGTCGGCTGGCGCGTGCAGTACCTTCCGGCGGCGGAGCGCAAGGTGGGCATACTGCTGGCGGCTGTTCCGTGGGAGCAGGAAACCGGCGACTTGCAGCAGCGGGCGCAGATTGTCCTGTACTATGTGCAGAGCGTACTGGCAATACTGTTCTATGCGCTGGCAGTCAATTTGTATGGGACAGCATCCGCCATTGCCTGCCTTGTGCTGGCGTGGGGTTATGCGTTTCTCAGCATCATCATGCCGCCAAGCGAAATTCGGAAAGTATTCCAGCCCGAAAAGCGGCGCAAAATGTGGCAGATGCAGTGCCTGCTGGCGGAGAACCTGACGGATCACCTGTTCACGGAAATGCCGGAAGAATACTTCGCTCCGCCGGACAAAATTCAGAATCAGAATGATGCGGCTCTTATGATTAATTGTTCCGCGCGGCTGATGATGCAGAACCGCTATGGTGAGGCGCTGGACATCCTGACTATGCTGGCGCAGGAGCATCGGGAGCAGACGAAGCGCCTTTGGTGGCAGCTGATTCCGCGCGGCGTTCTGTACGAGTTGGCATTGGACAAGCCGGGCTACTTCCTGAAAGAGTATGACACGCTGTACATGCAGAAGGAATTGCGCAAGCATGAAAAGCAGCCGCTTGTCTGGCGGACGGCGTATGCGGTGCATCTGCTGCGCGACGGCGACGAGCAGAAGGCGGAGCAGTGCCGCAGGCAGTTCCTGCGCCGCATCCGCCATACGACCATGCCGCGCTGCTATCAGTGGACGATAGACAGAATGGCGCAGGAAAAGGAAATCTACGAATCAAGAAAGGCAAAGGAAGCGCAAGAATGAAGAATCGGACATTTCAGCGCCTGTTTCCGCTCCTGCGGATGGGCAGCATCCTGCTGGCGGCGGTACTGTTCTGCGCGGCACTGGTCGGCGTGAACGCACAGCTGACTGTCGGGACGAATGAAGAGCGGAATCTGGCGACGTATCTGGGGCTGGCACTGACGGCGGTCGTGACGTATCTGCTGCAAGATGTGCCGAAAATGCTGGTCGGCAGGCACTTTGGCTGGAAACTCGTGCGCTACGAGGCGTTCGGGCGGGTCTATCAGGCGGACGGCACAGGGGCGTTCGTGCGTGTTCCAGTACCGGCGCAAAGTCGTCTGCGCTATCAGCCGTATCTGCTTCCGCCGGAGGATGCCCCTCGGCACGACGTGACGCTGTACACGCTCTGTCCCCTGCTGTATGGCGGGACGCTGGCGGTGGTGTTTGGCGTGCTGACCCTGCTGACGCTGGGGCAGCCGGTGTCGCTGGTGCTGTGCGAACTGGCGATGGGTGGCGTGGTGCTGGTGATGACGTGCATTCTGCCGATGGATGAGCGGTTTATCGCATCGCCGATGGCAATCGCACGGATGCTTCGAGATCCGGAACAATTGGCGGAGTGGCTGTATTTCGCGCGTATGAAGGCGAATGGCGGGGTGGAGGTGACAGATGTTTCGATTGAAAACATTCCGCAGCCTGCAACAGTGAAGACATGTCAGGATGCAATCTGCGTCTTTCAGCGAGCGCAGATTGCGCTGATGGTTCAGTGTGATGCACAGAAGGCGTATGGGCTGATGAAACAGGTGCTGGAAAGCGAGGCGCGGCTGTCATATACTGCATGGAAACTTCTGCTGAGCGATGGGGTGGTTGCGGAACTTCTGGCAGGTGAACCGGGTGAATTTACGGCGCTCTATCGTGGAAAAGCCGGCGCAGCAATACGGCAGGTGATGTTTCGCATGGTGGACTATGCGCTTCCTGCCTATGCGGTGGCGATGCTGGTGACACATGAAGCGCGGGAAGCGGAGGTTGTGCGGAACACGCTTGCGCCAGTGCGAGAGAAAATGCCGGAGCTTGATGCTTTGATGAAGACCATCGAAGAAAAAGCCGCACGAATCGAAAGCTGATTCGTGCGGCAGGGGTTTCGCCGCTGCGGCGGCGACAAGGGGGCAATGAAAACAGACGAATGTCTGCGGTCGCCCCCTTGACCCCTTCGCAGTGCACACCCATGCTTATTGATTTGAACCGAAGGTTCATCGGATAAACACGCGGGCACTGCATGAAAGTGTCACCAACTGAATCGCGCGGAAGGGTCAAGGGAGGGGACTTCGTCCCGTTTCATTCTCCCTTGTGGAGTCCAGAGGCAAAGCCTCTGGTGGGGTCAAGGGGCAACGCCCCTTGGGTCTCCCCCCTCACTCACTCTTCTGCGCATCCTCCCACGCGCGGCGGATGGCGGTGAGGATGTCGCCGTGAGCGTCGCGCAGGGACATGGTGGCGCCGGAGACAATGTCGGCGGCGCGGGCGCGGTCGTCGTCGGAGAAGGCTTCCCAGCGGGCGCGATCAGCGTCGGAAGAAGAATTTTCCGTCAACGGGCGGCCGTTCTCGGCGGAAAAGTACCGCCCAAACCACGTCTCTACCTCGTCCACCGTCATGCCGACCATCATGTTCTGATAGGCGTCCATCTGCTCGCGCCATGAACCGCTCGTCAGCTGGTAATCCTCTCCACGGGCGCGCTTGCTCGTCCATGCGGCAATTTCCTGCATGTAGTTGTCCTCGCTGTCCTCGGTGTAGCCGACGACCTTCCCGGTATTGTCATCCCAGAGCGAATAGCCGCCCTGTCCCGGAAAGCCGCTGAACTGCGGCATGGACGCGCCGCTGTAATTCGGCGTTGCCACTTCGAGCTGGTCAACCGCCATCGACACGATGCGCCCGTCCTCGTCGAATGTCCCGTGCGCAAACACGACGTTGAAGGAGTAAACCTGCCCGTCCTCGTCATCCTTGCCCGGCCCGACGCGCCCGGTCGCCGCCATGCCGATGCCCTCGCGAACCGCCTGACCCGCGCGGTTTGCCGGATTGCCCGTTGCCTCGTCCATTGTGTCCGATGCGTTCAGGGCGACGCGGACGGCTTCACGCAGGGCATTGCTCGTCATCGTTGCGCCCGTCACGACATCCACATCCCATGTGTTCATGCGAATCATCTCGTCCGGCAGAATATCCAGCGCGCGGCTGCCGATGCCGTCCGTCTCATGCTGTTCCAGAATGTTCACGGCGCTGATGGCGCCGTCCTCCATCATCACCTGCACGCGCAGGATGCCGCCGTAGCCATCCGCCTGACCCGCCCGCGTGTCGGCGCTGGCGCGGCAGGACGCAAGCAGAACGGCGCAGGAACACAGTGACAGCGCCATCAACAGGCGCTTCCGCGTTATCCAACTGGTTTGCATTAAAAAATCCCCTTTCAATCTTCCAGATTGCAGGGAAATCGCTCCCTGCGACGTTGTTATTGTGTCCCGCGCAAGAAAAGTCATTCAATCAACACGCTTTTTGATGCAGATTTTTTCCGCAAGCAGGAAAATCGCCCTTGCGCGGCGAATAGAGATAGAGAATATGCCTGTGCTGACTGATTTTCTGCCGCGCGGGCATCCTGATGAAAGGGTTTCACCCGAAAAGGCAGGTGTTTTTCGTATATGAAGAAGTCATCCGGGAAGAAGCGCGTCAGTTCGCTGACGTTCCTGATTGCGACGACGGCGGTGCTGGCGGCGGTGGCGGTGCTGTGCCTGTTCGGCAGCAATCTGCTCTACGCCATGCGTGTGCGCAACGTCAATGAGCAGCGCGCCGAGGTGGAGAAGCGCAACACGGAGCGCTACGAAGCGTATCGGCAGGAAGTGCAGGAACTGCAAGACCGTCTGACGGCGAACAACAACATCAGTGCCGACTGGCCTACGCCGGACACGCAGGAAGGCATCTCCATTGTCGACCTGACGAATTATCCGCTGGATAACCCAGGCACGGTCACGGTGTCGCGTCAGGACGTGATGCTGGGCGGCCTGCTGCTGGTCAACGAGTGGCATTCCCGCCCGTCGGATTTTGACGAATCATCGCTGGTGTCCATCATGACCTATGCGCGGAGCATGGGCGTGACGAAGAGCATTTGGCGCAATTCCGACCAGCGGCTGTTCCCGGTGGCGGCGAATGCCCTGCTGGATGCGCTCAATGCCGCAAAAGAAGCGGGGCTGGAGGGCTATGTTGTCCGCGAGGCGTACCGCAGCATTTCCGACCAGCAGACGCTCTGGGACGCGGAATACAACCGCTTGAAGGGCCGCCACAGCGCGTGGACGGACGATGAGCTGATTGCCGCCACAAAGAAGAGCATCAACCTGCCCGGCACGAGCGAATATAACTCCGGCTTGGCCTTCACACTGTACCTCTATGAGAACGGCAATGACGAATTGAACAAGATGGTGTTCTCCGAGAGTGAGCAGGGCAAGTGGATGTACGAAAACAGCTGGAAGTATGGGCTTGTGTTCCGCTTCCCGCTGCAGGACTTCCCGACGAAGGGCACCATCAGCCGCGCCTACAAGACGGGCGTGAACGTGGAGATGAATCTGTTCCGCTTCGTGGGCATTCCGAACGCGACGGTGATGCACCATCTGGACATGTGCTTGGAAGAGTACATCGAGTACCTGATGGCGCACCCGCACATTGCCGTGTTTGAGGACGGTCAGCTGAAGTACGAAATCGTCCGCCAGCAGGTGGGCGACGACAGCAGCACCTTCTCCGTCAGCATCAGCCGCAAGACCAGCAACTACACCATGTCGCTGGACAACATGGGCGGACTGATTACGATTTACGAGTATTGATAGGGATACGAATCCCCCGCCAGCGGATGATGATGTCCGGCTGACGGGGGATTTTGCTTCGAGACCATCAAGAAATAAAGCGAGGTGCGTCCGATTGAAACATCGTATCATAGCATTGCTAACCGCATTTATCCTCTGTTTCAGCACTGCGTCTGCTTTTGCAGATACATCCGTTGATACAGCCATGAACCTGTCCACTACAGCAGATGCACCATTAGCCGTCATCAAAGCATCGTCCGCGCTTGCGGCGGCGCAGTCGATGATTCTGCTTTTCAATGCGGGTTCCAAACGAGAAGGCGCAGTGATGGAAACGTGCATGGTAATCCCCATTAGCGTCACATCCGACGATGATATCATCACGATGGAGATTGCCGCTCTGCATGGTGTTTTCAGCCCCAATGAAGTCCCGACAGAAAAATATGACCCGCATCACATGATGGCAGGCTGCGAAAGCTGGGTGCGCTTGCAGCTGCTGGACAACCACGACGGCACATATTCGCTGCTGACGTATCAAGAACCCGACGATGGCGAAACGCTGTACAGAGACGTTAAACGCATCTTCTCTGTATTCGCTGCGATAAGGCTGATGATTTCGGCCAGAGACGCATCATTTAAGGACACCTACCATGAAATGGCGGAGGAAAACTGGGCGGCATTCTGCTCCCGCGACACCAGTGACGAAGGAACGCCCGTCTTCCTCGAAATGAATGTGACTTCGGCGGATGTGCGGCTCAGCCTGACGTATCTGCGCGAACCTGAAAACTACCCCGCCAGCAACATTCGCGAATACACGATGGCGGACGGCACGACGTATGTTTGGATTGTGATGGAATAAGTCTGCTTGACAAAAAGCGCCGGAATGCAGCTGTGTATGCTGTGTTCCGCGTTTGGCGTTTTGGGCGGAAGGTCGGTCGCGCCCATCTGGCGCGACAATATGCAAGTGGTGGGTAAAGCAGCTTGGGGGCGCATCTGCGGATGCGCAAAGTTACTGACAGGGACGCTTCGCTGCCTGCGCCTTTTGTTGACTTTTCTC
>ENA-UADI01000677-UADI01000677.1-human-gut-metagenome-genome-assembly--contig:-NODE-677-length-10693-cov-5.544181_pt1 | contig 10693 bp, 16 predicted proteins | sample MGYA00244261_ERZ654257 | MGnify/ENA primary metagenome ERZ654257 (study PRJEB26926, sample SAMN06165243) | human gut metagenome | biome: ENVO:00009003; feature: ENVO:2100002; material: ENVO:00002003...
CCTCCGTTTATAGCCTGTCGGCTTGTTTTTTCCGTCCTCAGTTTAACGCCGTAAGTACGTTTAGGGCATAAAAAAAGCAGCCGTAAAGCTGCCGATTTACTGTTTAACCCCTCGATTTCGAGGGGGTTATGTTTTGGTGGAGCCAACAAAACGTGATTTATAGCCATTTTGTTGAGGTCAGCTGAGGAATTACAGTGCAACGCCCTCAATTACTGCTCTTGCCTGCAATATAGCGATATAATCTTCCATCGTCCTCACCTGAAACTCATACAGTGATCTGGGACACGTAGGCGTGAAGTTCAGTTCACCCTTATCCCATTTTTCAAGCATTGCTTTGAGCTTTTTGCAGCGTATCGCAACCTGTCCGTACTCGGCTTTGAATCTGTCTTTGTAATCGGTACTTGCCATAAGCTCGGCTGTGTCTGTCAGCTCCATAGGTCTTGCTGTTGTTTCGTTCATAACATCATATCCTTTCATCTTGATATAAAAACAGCGCATATGTTACCGACAAAAATGTCGTAAACATACACGCTTGTGTGGGTATAAAAAATCACCCTACTTGTGTAAGGTGATCAAAAGTCGATTATCTTTATATCTCCGCAAATTTCCGATAAGCATTTTCCGTCAAAAAAAGGGCGATCCATAACATCGTCAATGCTGTTGACGGTTAAAGTGTTATCACCGCACCACATATCGAATTTGTTTTTTGAAAACGGGTCAACGCCACAGGATTTGCCGTTGAATTCAAATGTGAAATGTGATGCTATTTCACTTATTCTGCTTTTTATTTTTTTAGCTGTCATAGTATATCACCATTTTCCATGCGTTCCTCATCTGTTAAATTTCGGGCTTCACTACGGGTTACATCTCCGTTTTCATCATATGAATAATCGTGAGCGTGTTCACCGTTTTTGCCAAACGGGTGGTTTTTGGGATTGCCATGATCATGATTTGAAACTTGCTTGGTCTGCTTGCCGTTTCCATCATAATAGTTTCTGTCGATCCCGCCCTTGGCATTTTCTCTTTGGGTAATGCTGTTGGGTTCGCCTGTAAGGTCAGTCCTTTCAACGATTTTTACAGGGGTACCGTTTGCGTTTGTGGTCATATTCATTATACCACTTCTGCTGCCATTGTCAAGCCCTGATTTCGCCTTCCTCTCCGCCCAAACTGTCTTGCTCGACCTGCTCCTGTCATATCCATAAACCTGAGTGCGGTCATTATGCTGTTTAAGCCCCGTCTCCTTGCAGTAAGCGGAATACTTCTCCTTTTGGTTTCTGAGCCGTAAAGAAGCCTTCTGCAAGCCCTTAGTGTCGCCTGTTTCCTGTAACATCATACATTCACGCTTGGCGGCTCTGATGCCCCGTTCCATAGCTCTCTGCTGCTGAAACTGCATATACCGCCTGTCGTTTTCCTCTTTTGGATAGGGAAAATATCGCTGAAAATTGATGCCCGGAACAAACGGATATTGAACGTGCCCGCAGTTTATGCCGAAAAGTCCCGCAGGCTGACCGTAGCTCGTTTCCGAAAGGGGAGTGTAATATATCTTGCCGCCTGCTCCGTCTGTGGTCACACCCTTTGAACCGTCACGGCTGAATATCCTGCCCTGATACGGGGCGCATAAGGGGCGTGCGCCCATGTGTGAGGAGACCTCGATAAGGTTTATCCCGTACTGGTCGCATCGTGCGTCCTGCGCAGCCCTCGCCGTGTTTCCCAGCGTTGACCGCATATCCATCATCACATAAGCCTCAGGCGACCACTCTCGCCCCCTTTTATCCACAAACGCAGGAATACCCTTTTGAGCAAGCTCTCTGATGGTCTTGCGGGTCGCCTCCTGTAAGGACATCTGCCCCGATACAGCCTTTGCCGCACCCTTGCCCATAATGTCAAGTGCTGACTGCCTGCCCTCGGCAGTGTCACGGTAAATGGCATTAACGGCATTCACATACGCCGATTTTGCCTTGTACCCCATGACCGTGTTTACAAGGTTAAGGTCACTTGCCGCCTGCCGCTGAAACGCCTTGGCAGCATTCATGGCTGAGGTTTCCGCAGGAATGTCCGAGAAATATTCCGACAGCCCCGCAGCATTCGCCGCCTGCACCGCATTGTCAAGATATCCTATCTCGGTCTCAGCCGCCGCCAGAACAGCGTCCATCGCCTGACCGTCCTCGACCTCGGAATATCCCGCAATGATAGCCGCCGCCCGCTTGTCGAAACGTCCTGCCCTTGCAAGCTGCCTTATCCGCCATTTTGACGTGTCGGAAATATCTCCGTCCCGTGAAAGCTGCGCCGCAATTTCCCGCAGGATATCATCTTCCATATCCAGCAGCACCCGAACAAGCGGAGCCGAAAGCTCATCATACTGTTCCCTTGTCATTATTCAGCACCTTCAAGAATTTTCTTTGCCTCTTCCTTGGAAACGCCGATAGCTACGGAAATGACGTTTATAGCCTGTCCCAAGCTCAGAGCACCCGACTGATACTGCGCCATAACAGCAATAAGGCTCTGTGTCTGTGCACCGTTCAGGGTCTTGCCTGCGGCTTCTTCGGCACTGTCAATGATGTCATCAGTGCCTGCCGTATCATCAGCATTATCACCGCCCGAAGTTACAAAGCCCTCACCGTCCGAAACACCGAAAACAGCGCTCTCGGCATTTATCCTCTCAAGCTCCCGCTTTGCCGCCTCTTCATCACACTTCATAACCTCCATAATGGCGGAAATTTTTGACTTTAGCCCCGCCGTTACAAGACTGATGTTGTTTGCGATAAGCGTGTTGTCATCAATAACAACGCTGTCCTTAAACGCCACAGTGACCTCAAGATCACCGTTCGGAACTTCACCCGTGATCATCGCAAGTCTCAGCACAGCCCTGCACATTTCCTCAATGAACTCAACGAGGAGATTTTTCTGGCAGCGTATCGTAACAGCCGTCTTGTTTTCCTCGGAAACCACCTCGGTTGCGGTCTTAACACCGCCCGCCTTGTCGAATGACAGCGAGCCGGGAGAAAGCCCCACCTGAAAGCACAGAATATTCAGCAGCGCATTTATGCCGTCAACGTGCTCTGAAATTCTCAGCTCCACAGTGTTGTCGGTGATTTTCAGGTCCTTGTCCTCATCGCATTTCAGTGCCTGATAAACCTCGTCATCAGCGTCAAAATACCGCTCTGTCTTTCCTGTCTCGGGATTGACCACAGTACGAATGCAGGAGCTTGGCACGATTATTCTCTTCTTTCCGAGAACAAACTCACGGGCAAAGCTGTCAAACGCCACATCAAGGGCTTTGAGCGTGTCCTCGCAGTTTGCAAAGCAGCTGATACCCAAAGGCAGCTCCGTGGGAATGTTGCTTGGAAAATCGGTCTTGAAATACTGAAACAGGGGAGTGTTCATAGCATATGTGAACGTGTCCGCCATATCGGGATAAAGCACCGACAGCGGCACTCTGTCACCCGGAGCATTGGGGTCAGAAGAACGAAACAAAAAGCACTCCACAAGGATATCATCATCCTTGACGGAATGCTTCTCGAATAACGTGTAATAATATTTGCCCTTGGCTGATACCGTGCCGAAAATGCCCTCGGTAATGTCCCTGTTGTCCCATTTCAATGGGTAGAACTGCCGCCCCTCAACAAACGAGAGCCGCACCCTGCCCCGTTCTATGTATTCCCTCAGAACACAGCCGCCCTGAGCAAATGCCGAAGAGAGAAGCCGTGGAATGTTCTTCCAGAAGCCCTCACGACAGAGGAAATCAAGGATAAAGTCGTCATATTCCTTTGACCCGCAGGATATGTCCACCTGCTCCGCAAAGCACTTGTGTGAAAACTCGTCACACAGTATCTTTGCCGTGTTTAGCATATTCATCTGCCGCACAGTGCCCCTGTTCAGCCCCGCACGCTTCACCTCACGCCATTTGGGGCGACCCTCGTAAATGTCCTGCCACCTGTCCATATATCCGCTGTAAAAGCCGTTATCCCCGGGAAATTCTTCCTCCGGAAACGCCTGCCGCATTTTTTCTATCATCATTTTTCATCACTCCCTGTCTAAAAAAGGCATAAAAAAACCGCCTGATCTCTCAGACGGTAACAAGCGGACGGAGTTGCACCGCCCATTCACATAATTGTGCGTGTTCCTCTCAACACTTCTACTTGTTATTATGATAATACCACGTTTTTAATACTTTGTCAACCATTTTATTTTCTTTGCCGGAAGGAGCAAAATCACCCTTTTCATTATGATAATACCCCTTGTGGGTGTGTGGCAAGGTTGGAATACCGTTAATAATATGAGTTTTGTCTAAATCTATCTGCTTAAAATGCTTGTTCTTTTTGTTGTAATAAGTGATATATTTAGGCTTATTATCATAATTTAACGTTACATATATTCGACCTTTAGTCATAGTCTCCAATGGTGGAGTAGCACTGCCGCTGTTTGTCCTGACAAATTTTATATTTCCACTTTGCAAAATGGTTGTGTATTCGGTTCCGTATCGCTTGCCTTTATCGCTCACCCCGCTTGCACTTCCTCTACCGCCCACAGGTCATCGCCTCCCTGAACTTCTCCTGAAACGCCTTTATTCTCATAATATTCCCTCTGCATTCATCGGGAACAGAGCCGTAAAAAATTATTTCCGAAGGACTGAGCCGTTCACACATAGCCTCATAGCCCCTCAGAAATGCCGCTTTCGCTGCCTTGCTGTTCTGCGTTCCCACCGATGATATGGCAACAACGCCGCCCACAGGCTCACCGTCAAAGCACCACTCAAAGGATCTTTCATCGCTCCAGCAAATTGTGGGAATGACCTTTATCCCGAACGACTGCCAGTACGCCCCCAGCCAGTGCTTGCGGTAATGATTATATATCTGCATAGCCACAGGAAAATCAGTGTACAGCGAAAAATCGGGAGACAGCACACAGGCAAACTGTGAAAGCGTGTTTATATAATCCCTCGGTCTGTTCCATACCCTGAAAAACTGGTAATCATCAAGGAAGAAATGCACCACTTTTTCTGCCCTGTCCTTTGCAGTTGCGGCATAATTAAAGCCGATAAAGTCGGAGAAATAGACTTTATCAGCCTTTATAACAGGTATATCATATCTCCCGACAACATCGGGCGTGAACTTTTCAAGATTTTCATACCGCTGTTTTTCGGGTATCATAAACCTATTGTCCTTTCCATCATATCGTTCATATACGGCTCCGTGCTGTACTCCTGCGCATCGAGATTATCAATGTTTGTTGTGCCGTCATCGAGGCGGACATCAGCCGTTTTGACCTTGCTATCCCACATAGCCTCTGAGAACGCATCTATGGTCGATGTGCAGCCCTTAAGTATCTTGTACCGCCCTGCACCCATCATCACCGTGTAGAAACGTATGCGGTCGTTTATAGGACCCTTGCGGGCATTATGTATTTCCACACACAAATTTCTTTTCGCCGCATCTATGCGCATACCCTCAATGAGCGTTTGCTCCACGTTATCGCAATATACATTGACCAGCGGAACGCCCCCGAGAATGAGCCTGCATTCTGCGATAAACCCCGCAAAATCAGCATATAGCTGCTCAGGTGTCGCAGCATCTTTCCTGCGGTAATCGTGAACAGTCACCATATCCCGAAGCCCACGGGTGAAGCCCGTGCAGTTGAATGCGTGAGCCGACTTGCCGCCGCCGAAGTCAACCCCGACAGAGGCAAGCACAAGGTCAAGCCCGTCAAGGCTGTCAATGATAAAATCATTCGGACGGTCGTTGAAACGGCGGTATATAATGCCCTCGGCATTTACCCATTTTCCCAGCACATAGCGGTCATAATATATCGTGCCCGCATACTCGGTTTTCAGAGCCTTGACAAAATCGGGGTCAAGCGTGGGGTTGTCATCGAGAGTGTATTTCTGACAGTAAATATCCGCATCACTGTCAAGGAATTTCTTGAACCAGTGCTGACGTCCCTCGGGATTGCACGTTCCGTCAAAACGGCTGTAAGGCTTGTCAAGACGTGATTTCAGCATATCAAAGACAGCCTCGTTCCACGTCACGACTTCATCGCCGTAGCAGTATTTTACGGACATACCACGTATCTTGTCAACCGATGTTTTTTTGTCAGCTCCGAGGCAGTAGCACCGCTCACCGAAGAGCATAGCCGTGTTGTCAGTCGTGCGGATAGGTTTTACAAGCTCATCTCCCCACAGCTCCTGCAGGGGATATATGACATTTCGGAGCAGCGTGCCCTGAGTATGTCCCAGGAGCAGCACAGCCCCCTCACGTCCCGCCACACTGCGAATGCGTTTGGGTATGGCGTAATAGTCCATATACGTCTTTCCCGAACGTGTCGCCCCTGTCTTGACATTCCATCGGTGCGTAGCATTCCGAAAATATTCCTGCTGCATATCCGTGAACATCAGAAGCCCCCTTCGATCTTGCCGAGGACTTCATCAAGCTTGGAGAGTGCCGCACTGTCTCCCTCGGAAGAAGCCTTTTCCTTAAGCTTAAGCTCACGCTTTTTAAGGGCAAGCTCCTCGTGCGCAATATCTTTGCCGAGTATCTGTATCACCCTGTCAAACGCCTTTGTATCGCCCTGAGCAGCACTGAGAAACATAGACATAACAAGCACCATCTCGTTGTCCATATCATCGGGAGAAACACCGAGAGCTTCAAGCTGCTCCCTGTCATTGGCAGCAGCGGGAAGCTCAAGCAGAGCTTTCATCTTCTGCTTCATATCCTTTTTGCGCCGCCTTGCCTCACCCGATGCCTTGCCGCCTTTTTGAGTGATTTCTCGGAGTTCACTCGGAGTTCGTTCGGAATTTGATATTAGATTTTTTTCATTCACGGGTCACCACCTGCTTGGTTTGGAGTATAAAAAAATCCATGCCGAGCAATTAAGTCTCAGCATGGATTTTAGTTTTTTACTATTTTAATATTATGGAAGGACTGGATTTATAAGAAATATAATCTATAGGAGAGTACGCATCATATTTATTTTTTTCTATTTCAAAAGAGTATGATTGAGTGTAATTGGTGCCATATAGATCTTTAAAGGTCAAGATTATCTCATAGATGCCTTCTATTTCGTCAGATGAAAAACAATCCTCAAAAAATATGATATCTCTTCTTGAGCATATGCTTTTCTCTAATGAAAATGGATTTGTGGATGAATACTTATGTCCATTATGCTGAAGAGTTATAATTATGTTAGTAGCAGTGTTTAATCCGATGTTTTTTATTATGAGTTCAAGACGGAATTTTGCTTTGCCTGTATCAAGGTCCTTTTTTTGCTCAAGAATATTATTTTTTATAAGAAGTTGATAATTTGTGTTGTAATTATTATTGATGTTATTACCGCTATTTAGGTTAAATACATCTAAATATGGCATAGCACTGTTTATTTTAGTTTTTTCATCACGTTCAGCGTTATCTTTTATGGTAAACATTACAGCTACAAGCGTTCCTATGCCGCCTAAAGTGCTGCCTATTAAGCTTCCCATATCAGGGGTATATTTTTTTTTCAAAATTATGGCAAAAATTATCATTGTGATTCCCACAGCTAACATGATGAGTGAAATGATAAAAATTGTTTTTTGAATTGCTGAAACTAAAAGGTTTGGCTTTTTCATTTTTGTTACACCTCACGTAAAATATTTTCTACATAATACCACAAAAATAATCATTTGTCAACAAAATTTGGAAACTAATTTAAAAAATGCTAAAAATGGAGAAAAATCAGCAAAGAATATCGCCTGACGGCCGTGAGGTGCCGAGCAGGCGATTTTGCATTCTTTGCATGATATAATAATACATCAGAAAATTGCCCCGTACCCGCACAGATTTAAAGAATTTCTCCAAGCTCGGATGCAAGAGTTATCAGAAAATCGTGGCGTATAGCCTGACATGTGCGCTCACAGTTCAGTGTATCACAATATATCATAGGAGTGCTTCCGCAGACATTCTGCATAATAAAGCGCTGCTCGTGATCCGGAAATACCGCAAGCGCTCTGTCAACAGCAGAAACCCGCTTTCGCAGCAGAGCGGTATGCTTTTCAATCTGCTCCGTTACCGACTGAACGGGCTTGGATATCCCGCTGCCATGCACAGTGCAGTCAGGCGTGCTGTATATCCTGTCAAATTCGATGGACTTTATTCGGCGCTTGTTATCCTCATAGCTGCGTGCCACGGAAAGCACACGCTTGTAAACCTCTTTGTCAAGATATTTTGGTATGTATGTCCTCATAGTTTGTCGCTCCTTTTAATTTTGTATTCATTCTCTTCCTCAGTCCCAGATCTCCCGTGAGCAGTCCCACTATCATTACTGCCTTGTCGGCGATATCGTAAATAACGTCGGACTTTTCAAGCTCGCTCCTGAGAGTGCCCGCCTGCTTAATGTTGTACTGATACTGTGCATACATCAAAGTGTACCTCTTGTGCTCTTCAATGTCCTGACGATATTCCGAGTACGCTATCCGCTTCATGCGTTCGGCAAATTCCCGGGGCATTTTGTCAAACTTATATTTCTCATACAACCTGCGCAGGCGGTCAAAGTATCTGTACTCGGGAGCAGGAAGAGGGTCGATGTTAATGCTGCCGTCGTATGCCTGATGTTCAAGTTTCTTTATTTCCTGCACAGTCAATACGCATCACTCCTTTTTCAGCAATTCGGGATTATCGTAAATGTTGCCGATGACCTCTGCCGCAAATTCGTCGGTTTTACCTATTGCAGCACATCTCAAAATAGATGAATTTTCCCAAGCGGCAGGATTTGGGGCGTTGACATAGCGCACACCAAAGCTTGAAATTTCATCAATCCAAACAATCACACCAATTCTTGTAGCAGAATATGCAGTACCCTTAACGATATCCCCCTCGAAGATTTTCACGCCGTTCTTGTCGGTCAGACCTGTGTACTGTCCCGCAGTTTCCGGGATAATATCACACCATAAACCGTCTATGTCGTCTTTATTTTCAGAAAGAATAATAATTTGTGGCTTGTTCTCTCTTACAAGGTCTATATCCCAGTTGTACGGACTATATATGCCCTCAACCCATTTACCACCTGGCGTTTTCCCTCTGAACAAAATTTCACGCATTTTCATAGTATCCCTCCACATAGCACCACGACTGCGGTGCTTTTTTTAAAAAATTTAAACAACGCCATTCTGTGTTACATTCTCCATCAACCCTGTAAAATTCCTCTTCTGTCTCACTGATATACTCATACCCGACGGGACAGGTGGGGCAATACGGCATTTCCGGGCAAATGCAAGGCTTCCGGAACTCGCTTAATGCTTTCGGTCTGCTATAGATCGTGAGGTCGGATATGTGCCAAATATAAGCCGTACAATCTCCGATATAATCCCAGTATTCTTTGCTAGTGAGGCAGGATTGCTTAAATAATACAGGCGCATTAAACACGGTGTTCGGGGGTAATGTTTCAATATCGTTGCATATAAATTCGCCAATTACACCACCGTTGAAGATAGTCCACTTTTCCTCTGCTTCTTTTCTCCCATATCCTCCAAGCAGTGTATACTCCGTGTGCCAATCACCCCGAAATACATCGCCAACCACAAGATACGGTCTCGCCTTTGTGCAATAAATATAGCACTTAAACGGCGGTTTCAGTTTTGGCTTTGTCTTGCGGACTTCAATAGTCTTTTTCCCGTTTGCAATAAGTTCACACCACTTCGGCTGAATGCTGATTAAAACAGCTTCTTTATCCATTGTCAGTCCTCCTGTAAATATTTGCACCATCTCTGCTTGTCGCACGTTGGTGCTGTTGTATTCCTCGGACGGGATTTGCAGTTCCAACTATGACCCTTAACATCTGCATCTTTGTGCCAGCCTGCCGCACGCAGCGACACACCGCTTTCGGTATTCAAAATATATGTTATTATTTTTTTATACCCCATTTCCTTTGCTATCCGTGCAGCCCTGGCATATAAAAAACTACAAACGTTCGGCGTGCCGTCCGAGCACAATCGTACAACCTCGACAGTTTCTCCGTTGTCCAGATTTCGTGAAACTGGGCGTGCGACTTGCACGATGCCGACTAATTGCCCCGCAACTGCACAGCCTATACGAAATTTGTCCCTGTGGACATGCTCATGATGTCTATGCAACTTGTCAACAAATTCGTTTGTTGTCCGTAATTCAACGGGTACCGCTTTCATCAACTTGTTGGCTTTTTTGACGGATTCAACGTCATCAATCTCAATCATCTTCCTCACCGCCCTCCAGCATATCGGAAAAATCATCAGATGAATTATCCTCCGCCTCAGAGTTATCATTGAGCTGATCCTGGAAAACAAGACGTGTCAGCACGCCGATAAATTCTATGGGGTCAACATTGTCTCCGGATATCTGAGTGTAAAATGCCTTGAACGCATAAAACAGGTCTGTGAGTATCGGTGTTGCATTGCCGTCCTCAGGGATATCAATTTTCCCAACCGCATTGATTTCACGGTCATCTTCGTCCTTAAAAGCGTCAGAAATCGCTGTTAAAAATATAATTTTGTTTGCCATTCTATCCATTTTATTTTCCTCCTGTTATTTTTTGTTATCAATTTTTTCTGAATCTCCCGCAGCCACGATGCACGCAATAGCCGCAATTACCGTTATACCGATGATAAAACCTATCAGAAATCCGCCCAGAAACATCATTCTTCACCGCCTTTTATCGTTCCGAGCAGCTCCATAAGCATTGTCCTTCGGTC
>ENA-UADI01000678-UADI01000678.1-human-gut-metagenome-genome-assembly--contig:-NODE-678-length-10683-cov-3.633421_pt1 | contig 10683 bp, 8 predicted proteins | sample MGYA00244261_ERZ654257 | MGnify/ENA primary metagenome ERZ654257 (study PRJEB26926, sample SAMN06165243) | human gut metagenome | biome: ENVO:00009003; feature: ENVO:2100002; material: ENVO:00002003...
GATGTCTCGTGGGCTCGGAGATGTGTATAAGAGACAGGCTCCTGCATGGGCAGTCGCATTTTGCTTCGCAAAACAAGGAGGATTTATGCTCTCTCTTACAATTAAGGATTTAAAGCAATTTATGAATAAACTTCTGATAAGCGATACATTTGATGGTATGTGTCTTTCAGAAGCCTATATATGCACAGGCTGCAGTTATACAATAGATGGAAAGCTCAACACTGACTTTTATAATGAAGATGAGCTTAATTCCATGCCTTCCGCAAGATATACATCATGGAAGAACATTAAGCCTTTCGCATTCAGCATAATTAAGGGCAGGAAAGTTCCTGAACTTTTAAAGATAACATTTGTACTGCCTGAAGCAGTTGTTGCAAAGCTGATACTTGATACTGACATTAACTTTGACCCCGACTGTGTCAACGGGTTATTTCTTAATGTACGCTATCAGGATGGTTCAGTAACCATGACAACAGCATCTTCGCTTAGTACTTTCACTCTCGACCGTTCACTTGATGAAGCATTTGAACGATATATTATTAACTTCCTGTCAGATGCTGATATTTCCTATGAGGAATAATTTAGAATTATTTAATAAATGTTGCAAAACCGCCTGTTTACACGCACAGGCGGTTTTTTGTTAGCACTCTTGTTTAAGGAGTGCTAATTTTTGCTTGACTTATGTTTTCTTGTGTATTAAATTAACATTTAGTTTAATACTATACAGATTGGAGAGTGAAATATTATGTCAAAAGAACATGGTAATTTATCTATTAACAGTCAGAATATTTTCCCTATCATCAAGAAATGGATGTATTCTGACCATGATATCTTCTATAGAGAGTTAGTTTCTAATGCATGTGATGCTATCACTAAGCTCAAGAAGCTTTCAATGATTGGGGAGTATGAAGCTCCTGATGATATTGAATATAAGGTTGAAATTAAGCTTTCTGCAAAAGATAAGACAATCAAGATCATTGATAACGGTATCGGTATGACTAAGGAAGAGGTTGATGAGTATATCAACCAGATTGCTTTTTCAGGTGCTGAAGCATTCCTTGAGAAGTATAAGGATAAGGCTAACGATGACCAGATTATCGGACATTTTGGTTTAGGTTTCTACTCAGCATTTATGGTTGCTGACCAGGTTACTATTGATACTCTTTCATTTAAGGACGGAGCAGAATCAGTTCACTGGTCATGTGACGGAGGAACTGAATATGATATAAGTGAGGGAACCAAAACAACTCCTGGTACTGAGATTACTCTTTACCTCAATGAGGACAGCTATGAATTTGCCAACGAATATAAGGCTAAAGAAGTTCTTGATAAATACTGCTCTTTCATGCCGGTTCCAATCTTTGTAACTAACGAAGATGCGGGTGAACAGACTGAGGAGATTCCTGAGGAAGAAGTTACAGAAAAAGATACAGTTCTTGATACATTTATAAAGGACGCTGTTACAGAAGAAGTTGAGAAAGAAGATGGAACTAAGGAAACTGTTGAGAAAGTTCCAGCCAAAAAGATGGCTAAGATTGTAAAAAGACCAGTTGCAATCAACGATATCCATCCACTCTGGACAAAGCATCCTAATGAATGTTCAGATGAAGATTACAAGGAATTCTACCGCAAGGTATTCCACGATTACAAGGAGCCGTTATTCTGGATACATCTGAATATGGATTATCCGTTTAACTTAAAGGGTATACTTTATTTTCCTAAGATCAATATTGAGTTCGAGAGCGCTGAAGGTGTTATTAAACTTTACAATAATCAGGTATTCGTAGCGGATAATATTAAAGAAGTTATTCCTGAATTTCTTATGTTATTAAAGGGCGTAATTGATTGTCCGGATCTTCCGCTCAATGTATCAAGAAGTGCGCTTCAGAATGACGGATTTGTTAAGAAAATATCAGATTATATTACGAAGAAAGTGGCGGACAAGCTTTCGGGAATGTGTAAGACAGATAAGGAAAGCTACGAGAAATACTGGGATGACATAAGTCCGTTTATTAAATTCGGATGTCTTAAAGATGACAAGTTCTGTGAAAAGATGAATGATTACATCCTGTTCAAGAATCTTGACGGCAAGTATCTTACCCTGCCGGAGTGCCTTGAAGAGAATAAAGAGAAACATGAGAATACTGTATTCTATGTTAAAGATGAAATTGAACAGGGTCAGTATATTAAGATGTTCAAGGACCAGGGAATGGATGCGGTTATTCTTAAACATAATATTGACCAGCCGTTCATCACACATCTTGAGCAGAAGAATGAGAACCTTAAGTTCTTAAGCATAGATTCCGATCTTTCCGAGATTTTTAAGGATGATGCGGATGACAGCGAAGAGGCTAAAGAAGCTCTTAAGGCCGATAATGACAAGCTTTCCGAAATATTTAAGAAGGCACTTGGCAAGGATAACCTTCAGGTTAAAGCCGAGAAACTCAAAGATGCAGAAGTTTCTTCTATGATAACAATCAACGAAGATTCCAAGAGAATGGCCGACATGATGAAGATGTACGGTATGTCCGGAATGGATCCGGAGATGTACGGCGCACAGGGCGAGACTCTTGTACTTAACCTTAACAATGTTCTGGTTAAATATATACTTGACAACCCTGAGAGTGATAATGTTACAATGTTCTGTGAACAGTTGTATGATCTGGCTATGGTAGGACACGGTCAGGTAGCACCTGAGAGAATGACAGCATTTATTGCCAGAAGTAACAGAATAATGGAACTTCTGACTAAGTAAGCAGAGGTATTTAATGAAATCAGACAATGATTCTGTTATAGAATTTGAGTGGATTGAAGTTAATATTGATGATGATTGTAAGGCTGTGCAGCCGGATGCGGATGCACAGCCTGAAGTTGTTGAAGCACAACAGCCTGAGTCTAAGGCAGTATCGGCAGTTCGTAATATTTTTGGATATTTAATCGCGGTTGCAACCGCTGTTCTGATATATATAGTCGTCAGCAGATTTGTTGTAATCAATGCTAATATTCCTACGCGCTCAATGGCTCCTCTTATCGAATCGGAAGACAGACTTATGGGATTCCGCATGGCATATTTGTTTGCGGAACCGAAACGTGGAGATGTTATTATATTCAGACATAAATGTTATGATGATGAAGATGAGCAGCTTTTAATCAAGCGTATAATCGGCCTGCCCGGAGATACCATACAAATTACGGATAATATGGTATATATAAATGATATACCGTATGAGGAGACATATCTTCCGGATGGCGTATACATGAACAGTTTTGGACCGTATAAAGTTCCGGAAAATGCCTATTTTGTAATGGGAGATAACCGGACCATATCCAATGACGCCAGAAGCTGGACATATAAGGATGTGACATCGGATGAAATCGTTGCCAGAGCGTGGTTTAAGTATTATCCTCATTGGGAAGTCTTTTGACAATAAGATTATGCGTGTTGTATCTTGTCGCGGCGTGTCGATAATTTCCTATTGAATTTATAATATCAAAATCATATAATTCATACGATTGAAGAAGTTGTATCACAGCAGTGTAAATCATAGCGTGTGTAAGAAAGGATGATATGTATGAATACATATATGGTTAAACTTAACAGTCAGCAAGATGTTATCAATTTTGTGAACATGATGGGCAAAACGGGATGCAACGCGGATATTAAGTGCGGAAGCATTGTTGTTGATGCATGTTCGATTCTTGGAGTGATTTCACTTGGACTGAACAAAATGCTTGAATTGGTAACTTACGGTGATCCGGGAAGTGATTTTGAACAGAATATCAAACAGTATAGAGCTGCATAAGCACTTTTTGGAAATATTTTTATAAAGAGACTGTAATGCGGAATCTCATTTATGTTGAGATGCTGTACGACAGTCTCTTTTTTTGTTGACATGAGATTATAAAGATGATATCATACTAACTGTATTAGTTGACATAGTACAGTTTGCGATATGAAGGAGGATTTATGTTAGAGGCAATTAATCTGTGCAAAGTATATAAGCCTAAGAAGGGCGTACCGGTCAAAGCTCTCGACGGGATATCATTAAGATTTCCTGAGAAGGGAATGGTATTTCTTCTCGGAAAGTCGGGAAGCGGAAAATCTACATTGCTGAATCTTCTCGGAGGACTCGATAAATATGATTCGGGTGAGATAATTATTAAAGGCGTGTCATCAAAAGATTTCAAGCAGCAGTATTTTGATTCATACAGGAATACTTACGTCGGATTTATTTTTCAGGAATATAATATACTTGATGAATTTTCGGTTGGAGCCAATATTGCCCTTGCTATAGAATTGCAGGGACGCAAGGCGACGGACGAAGAGATAAATAATATTTTGAGGGAAGTTGACCTTGAAGGATACGGAGACCGTAAACCTAACGAACTCTCGGGAGGACAGAAACAGAGAGTAGCCATAGCGAGAGCGCTTATCAAGAACCCTGAGATCATAATGGCTGATGAGCCGACAGGCGCGCTTGATTCCAATACGGGAAGACAGATTTTTGATACATTAAAGAAACTTTCGCGCGATAAACTTGTGATAATTGTATCCCATGACAGGGAATTTTCCGAACAATATGCCGACAGGATAATTGAGCTGGCTGACGGCCACGTTATAAGTGATGTGGAATATTCGGGAGATAGTGAAGAAGCGGAACAGGAAGATAATATTATATATGATAATGACATGGTCAGGATAGCTTCAGGTTACCATCTTACGGAGGAAGACAGACTGGCAATCAATGATTATATAGACAGACTCGGAAGTGGACAGGTAACATTGAGGCTTGGAAAAAATCGTATAAACAGCAAGCGTTTCACGGCAACCGACCAGAATAAAATAAAGAAACAGGATGGTTCGGCATTCAAGCTTATCAAGTCAAAACTGCCTCTTAAGAATGCCTTTAAAATCGGTGCAAGCGGATTAAAATATAAGAAAATCCGTCTTATCATAACTATTCTGCTGTCGTGTCAGGCCTTCGGACTTTTCGGACTGGCAGATACATTTGGTTCATACAATCATATAAAGGTATGCACCAATTCACTTATTGACAGTGGTGTTAAATATCTTGCTTATTCAAAGAGCGTTAAGAGCACTGACGGTGGTAACGATTACTGGTGGAATAGCGGAAACTATAAGATAAGCAAAGAAGAAGTGCAGCAGATGGAACAGGATTTAAATATTCCGTTCAGCGGTGTATTCAGTCCGATAAGTTCGATAGATTTAGGCTCATACTACGATCCGGAAGCCAAATTTACCGAAACAGAGTTCAATATATATGCACGGAGCTTCAGTGGATTTACCGAAATTGATAATGATAAGATGAATAAACTGAATGTTAAGCTTGCAGCAGGAAGACTTCCGGATGGAAACAAGAACGAGCTTGCGGTAAGCGAATATGTTTTTGAATCATTTAAGATAGGAGGATACCGGCAGGATAACAGTCAGAAAGCTGACAAAATTGAGAAGTATGATGATCTTATCGGTAAGACGCTTAAGCTTAAAGATGAAGAATACACAATAACCGGTATTGTTGACACCGGACTTAATCTGGACAGGTACGAATCGCTTATCAAGAAGAAAGAAGGGCAGTCAACTGCCGATGCTCTTGTTAATTATGCATTATATAATGAATTCAGTTATGAAACCGGATACGGACTTGCCGGAACGGCAATGGTCGGTGACGGACACCTTGATAAAATGATTCAGAATGAACCTAAGCTTATACCTATTAATGCAATAATCGGACTTGATGCTACGGATGACGGGTATAACCTGTGGTCGAATGAGAGCATAGTGCATTTTGAGGATGTGCCTAAGGAAGATATAGTCTGGACGGACGGAGAGAAGAAGGAGCTTGGTGATAAAGAAATAATTGTGACATTTTCATCGCTTAATATCGATTCGATAGAGAATACGGATATCACAAGTGTGGCAGACAATCTTAAAGATATAAACCTGAAACTCTGGATTAACGGTTATGATGGCAGCTACGAGGTGTATGACGGGTATAAAATTGTTGGTATAGTCAAAGATGACAGCATTTATGCCAAAACATCGTCATTTATAGTATCTGACACCAACAGAGTCAATGAACTTACAGATCCGAAGCAGATCGGAGAATATAATTATGTTGTCGGTGTAATGCCTCAGACTAAAGCGGATGTAATGAAAGTTGTAAGTTACAGTTACCGTGAAAACAGCGATATAAGATATGAGATTCAGAACAGCACAACATATGAACTTGATACCGTGAATACAATATTGAAGAAGTTAGCTAAGGTATTTATGTATATCGGAATCGGCTTTGCGGTATTTGCAACTGTAATGTTGGCAAACTTTATCGCAACCAGTGTTGCGCACAAGAAACAGGAAATTGGTATACTGAGGGCTATCGGTTCGAGAAGTAATGATGTATTCAGGATATTTTTCTCTGAAAGCTTCATAATTGCAATGATTAATTTCGTGCTCTCGGCAGCCGGTGTGTTTGCAGTTACGATGATTATCAATAATTACATAAGAAAAGATCTTGGCGTACTTATAAGTCTTCTGACATTCGGACCGAGACAGATTCTGCTGATACTTGTTCTGAGTATTTTTGTTGCGGCAGCGGCAAGTTTTATACCGGTGAAGAAGATAGCATCAAAGAAACCTGTTGATGCCATAAGAAACAGATAAATGATCCGATGAAACAATAAAAAGAAAAACATAACAGATATGTACCGGAGACACTTTCACAGAGGGTGTCTCCCTTTTTGTACATTAAGATCAGCTTGAATGTCCGGCCTTCTTTTCGAGAATGTTTATTAATTTATACAGAACTCCCGATAAAATGCACAATATCACAATTGACATAAGAACCCAGTCCATTTTGAAAACCTGACTTCCGTATATTATCAGATAACCAAGACCGCTGTCGGCCGCCAGAAATTCACCAATAATCACACCTACAAGCGAAAGACCGAGATTTACTTTCATCGTATTGATTATTGTTGGTATTGAAGATGGTATGACCAGTTTGGTGAGAATATGCCGTCTCTTGCCACCGAGAGTACGGATTAATTTGATTTTTTCCGGGTCTGTTTCAATGAAGGCAGTATATATGCTTAAAACAGCACCGAATATGGCAACGGAAACCGCAGCGACGATAATGGTTTTTACATTGTTGCCGAGCCATACTATGAGAACCGGTGCGAGCGCCGATTTGGGCAGACTGTTCAAGAGCACAATATATGGTTCTGCAATTTTGAAAACCATCCGGAACCGCCACATTAACATTGCGCATAGCATGCCTGCCGCAATTACGATGGAGAAACATATGAGAGTTTCGTAAACGGTTACCCACAGATGCTTCCATATTATGCCTGTTCCGGCCATATCGGTAAAACATCTGATAATTCTTGAAGGACTGCTGAATACAAAAGAATTGAGTACGCCGATGTCCGCGCATAGTTCCCATCCGCCGATCAACAGAACCAGAATCAGTGTGCGCATGATAATAATGCAGAAGTGTTGTCTTTTACGGCTTTTCAGGTATCTTAGCTGGCTTTGGGAAATTATTTTATCCATTTTCGTTAAGCTCCTTCCATAATATATTGAAATAATCCTTGAATTCAGGTGCATTTCTGCGCATGAGAGGTGTCAGGTCTGCCGGAAAATCGACGGAAACCGAACGTGCAATCCGGCCCGGACGCCTGCTTAATACATATACGGTATCTCCGACTGAAATTGCCTCCGACAAATCATGCGTTACTAACACGGCGGTCTTGTGTTCCTTTTTGATGATTGAATATATATCATCACATACAGTGAGTCTGGTCTGGTAATCAAGCGCCGAAAACGGTTCATCCAGAAGCAGAATCTCAGGTTCAAGTGCGAGAGTCCTGATTAAAGCTGCGCGCTGACGCATGCCTCCTGAAAGTTCAGACGGCCTGGATGCTTTGAATTCACCCAGACCGTATCGCTTAAGAAGCTCATCAACATAAGAGGTGTCGTCCGGTTTTTTCCTGCGTTTTATTTCAAGACCCAGCATCACATTGCCGTAAATTGACCGCCATTCAAATAAATGGTCATGTTGGAGCATATATCCGATTGAATCGTTACCGGGACTTATATCGCGGCCGTTTATCAATATGCGTCCGGAATCCGGCCGGATTATTCCGGCTATAATGGATAAAAGGGTGGATTTGCCACACCCGGACGGCCCTACGACAGACACGAAACTGCCTTTCGGAATATCAAGCGATATATCCTTGAGAGCACAGGTTTCACCTTGTACCGTGTGATATGAGTAGGAAATATTTTTCAAAGAAAGGGCAGTGCTCATTTTTCCTCCTTAAAACCTATAATTATATGCTTGTGATATAATATTTTATGAAAAATATTGAAAATAGTTCGGTGTTGCTGTAGAATATTTCCATAAAATATCGTGGATGCGAGGATTTGCAATGAACCGTTTTGAAGAGATAGTCAGAAATATCAAAGGGGACATGGTTTATATACAGACTCATAATTTTCCGGATCCGGATGCGATAGCAAGTGCATTTGGCTTATCCAAACTCCTTAAACATTATGATATAAAATCATCAATCTGTTACAAGGGTAAAATAGAACGGTTCAGCACGAATGGTTTTGTAAACAAATTGGGGATTGAACTTATAGATCTTGATTCAATCAATGGTATGTGTGAGAATGATGAAATCATCCTGGTGGATTCGCAGAAAGGCAATTCCAATATTGTTGATTCTCCGGGCAATGAGATAATATGCATAGACCATCACCCGTCATTTGAAAACTGTAACACAAATGATTACAGATATGCGGATATCAGACCGGAATATGGTGCATGTGCCACGATAATTGCGCAATATTACCTGGAAAATGACATACAGATGGATAGGCATGTTGCTACGGCACTTATATTCGGAATTAAGAGCGACACCATGGGATTATCGAGAGGAGTATCCCAGGCTGATGTCGATGTTTATCAGCAGCTTTACGGGTTGTGCGATATGGAACTTATAAGTTCGCTTGAGCATTGTTCACTGAAATTTGAGGATCTTAAGGCATATGCCAATGCAATAAACAGTATTAAGATATATGATAATATCAGTTTTGCCAATACCGGATATAATTGCCCGGAGGCTCTTATTGCCAGCATATCTGATTTTATGCTTGACCTTGTTGAAATCGATTTTTCTGTTGTATATTCAATAAGAGATGACGGCATAAAGCTCTCTGTCAGAAGTATCGGAGAGATAAATGCCGGAATTGTTACCAATGATGCACTTTCTGATATCGGAGGCGGCGGAGGTCATGCTGAGATGGCGGGAGGATTCGTGTCGTTTGCAAGCGGAACGTCACGCAGAAAAATATCACTTATGATAGAACATATAGAAGAACGTTTTCTTGCCGCTATTGGAAACAACAATAAGAAAAGTGAAAGATAAATTATTTTGGCTATTTACAATTCGCGCAAATAATGTTATTATATTTTTCGTGCTTGTGCATGCTGAAATAGCTCAGTTGGTAGAGCAGCTGATTCGTAATCAGCAGGTCGAGGGTTCGAGTCCCTTTTTCAGCTTATTATATAAATGCGTCTGTCACATTATGGTGACAGGCGTATTTTTTTGCTTTTTTACGGCAAAAACGGTCAAAAAAAGTCATTCAAAACCATAAATAATAAAAAATGTTCAAAAAATGAGAGAAAATGATTGACTTTGAATGAATTTGACGGTATACTTGTGTTATCAAGAACGGAGGAGGTAATACAAGTGATTTACACAGTAACATTTAACCCGTCATTGGATTATATCGTTTCGGTAAAGGATTTTAAGACCGGAATTACCAACAGAACGGATTCCGAGAAAATTCTTCCGGGAGGTAAGGGCATCAATGTATCGACAGTCCTTATGAATCTGGGAATACCGAACACGGCGCTTGGATTTGTAGCCGGATTTACCGGTGATGAAATAATACGAAGATTAAGCGGACTGGGTGTCAATAATGGATTCATACGACTGGATGACGGATTTTCAAGAATTAATCTGAAATTAAGCACAATAGAAGGAACGGAGATTAACGGCCGTGGCCCCGATATCGGTAAAGAACAGGTTAAGATGCTTATGGACAGACTTGATGAGCTTAAGGAAGGAGATATATTGTTCCTTTCCGGAAGCATTCCTGCAGGGATGGGCGATGATGCTTATGAGAAAATAATGCAGGCGCTTGAAGGAAGAGGCGTCATTATCGCAGTAGATGCGACGAGAGAACTTCTTATGAAGGTGCTTCCGTATAAACCGTTCCTTATCAAGCCGAATAATTACGAACTTGGAGAGATATTCGGTGTGGAACTTACAAGCAGAAAATCGGTTATACCGTATGCAAAGAAACTTCAGGAAATGGGAGCTGTCAATGTCCTTGTATCAATGGCTGGTGAAGGTGCGGTGCTCGTGGCTGAAGACGGACAGGTACTTGAAACAGAGGCTCCGAAAGGTAAGCTGATTAACGGAGTAGGTGCAGGAGATTCGATGGTTGCCGGATTTATGGCAGGTTATATGGAGAAACATGATTACAGACATGCCTTTTGCATGGGTGTTGCGGCGGGCAGTGCAAGTGCTTTCTCTGAGAACCTGTCTCTTATACACATCTCCGAGCCCACGAGACATCTCAGGATCTCG
>ENA-UADI01000684-UADI01000684.1-human-gut-metagenome-genome-assembly--contig:-NODE-684-length-10652-cov-4.861470_pt1 | contig 10652 bp, 7 predicted proteins | sample MGYA00244261_ERZ654257 | MGnify/ENA primary metagenome ERZ654257 (study PRJEB26926, sample SAMN06165243) | human gut metagenome | biome: ENVO:00009003; feature: ENVO:2100002; material: ENVO:00002003...
CGAGATCCTGAGATGTCTCGTGGGCTCGGAGATGTGTATAAGAGACAGATATAGAACAACAATATACGATAAGGCAGGGTGATGGACATGAAGATAGTTGTTCTGGATGGATGTGCGGCGAATTCCGGCGATATTAGCTGGGACAGTATTGGCAAGTATGGCGAGCTGACGGTGTATGACAGAACCGACAGGTCAGAGGTGGTCTCAAGGATAGGCGATGCGGAGATCATAACAACGAACAAGACGGTGATAGACAGGGTTGTAATCGAGGCCTGTCCGAACCTCAGATATATAGGTGTGCTTGCCACCGGCTACAATGTGGTCGATGTGGAGGCGGCACATGAGCACGGCATAGTGGTTACAAATGTTCCGGCATACAGTACGGATGCTGTGGCGCAGTTTACATTTGCACTGCTTCTGGAACTGGCAAACAGGGTCGGGGCGCATGATGCGTCAGTGAAGGACGGTGGCTGGGTGAGAAGTAAGGATTTCTCCTACAGTGTGATGCCGACCATGGAGCTTGCGGGCAAGACTATGGGTATCATAGGATATGGCAGTATAGGTATGAAGGTGGCTGAGATCGCACATGCATTTGGCATGAGGGTGCTGGTGAACAGCCGGACGAGGAAAGCCCTGCCGGATGGCGATTGGATAAGCTGGGCTAAGAGGGATGAACTGTTCGCACAGTCGGATGTGATAAGCATACACTGTCCTTTGTTCCCTGAGACGGAGGGAATGATAGACAGGAGTGCGATAGGCCGGATGAAGAAGACTACATTCATCATAAACACTGCCAGAGGCGGCTGCATAGTGGAGAAGGATCTGGCAGATGCCCTGAACGAGGAACGTATAGCTGGAGCCGCGGTGGATGTCATAGCACAGGAGCCTATGGCGGCGGACAATCCGCTTCTCACGGCAAAGAATGTGATCATAACACCACATATCGCCTGGGCACCGAAGGAGGTCAGGGAGAGACTTCTCAATATAGCGGGTGGCAATATAGAGGCGTTTCTCAATGGAAAGCCTGTAAATACAGTATAAAAAGAATAAGATTAGCCATTGAGCAGAAATTTAGCTGTAAGAAGAAAGGATAGATCAGGAAGATGGAGAGCAGTTCTTTTGAGGATGTGAACAGACTGGTTAGGTCTGAACTGTATGAGCACATGGATCCGGAATTTGGCAAATATCTGGCCATGAACCTTCCGGGCTGTGGCAATATAATAGGTGTGAGGCTGGATGACCTGAAGGAGATAGCCAGACAGATAGCCGACATAAACTGGAAGGAGTATCTGAAGCATGCGCCGGATGATACGCTGGAGGATGTGGTCATTCAGGGGCTTGTCCTTGGATTCGCACAGGGCAAGCTGGAGGAGATACTTGCATATGCCGATGAATTTGTTCCCAAGATAGACAACTGGTGGGTGTGTGACTCGTTCTGCAGTACATTTGTGGCGGCATCCATGTACCCGGAGATAGTGTGGGAATTCATCATGAAGTATATGGGAGATTCCGAGCTGAATCCTGCGTGGAGAAAGAAGGAGGAGGCAGAGATTCCAGAGGGACAGGGAGGCATCGCAGTAGGAACCTGGCAGGATATGTCCGATGACTTCAGACTCAGGTTCGTGGCTATCATGCTGAAGTGCTACTTTGTGAATGACAAGTATATCGACAAATGCCTTTATGCATTTGAACATATGCAGGATGGCGGCTACTATGCAAAGGACGGTGTAGCCTTTGGCCTGGCGGAGAGCTATTTCGTGTTCCCGGACAAGACGATTGAGTACATAAAAGGTGCACAGTTTGACAGGCAGATTCTGGAGATGACTAAGAACAAGATAGAGAAGATATACAGGCTGCCGGAAGCGGATGTGAACAGGTTTGCGGAAGTTATAAATGAATATTAAAATTAAGAGAAGGACATTATATTTGCAGGAGGAATTCTTATGAGAAATTTGAATGCGGATATGGATGTCCTTTTTGCTTTGACTGGGATCAATGATATTGAAAATGAGTTTATGGTGGCAATGGTGCTGGTGATTGTCTGTTTGGCGGCTGCGGTATGTCTGACCGTATGGATAAGAAAATACGTCAGGGGAAATGCCTCAGGCAGTCTGGAAGATAGTCAGGATGAGCGGGAGGACAGGGAGTATTCATCGGAGGATAACTACATCGATGGTGATGCTGTAGCCATTGCCATTGCTGGAGCTTTGGGAGGAACAGCAAATATTTACAGTCTGAGGAGCAGTGATACAAGACTTAGAGTTACGGTGAACAACGGGGCGCTGGTGGACAGGAGAAAACTGAAAGCCACAGGAGCTCTGGGAATACTGGCAAAGGGCAGGCAGGTGCAGGTATTCTATGAGGATCAGGTGGAAAGGATATGCCGAGAGCTTGGAAGATATATAGATGGACACAGGAAAGATAATATTGAACAGGAGGCTGAGATCGATTATGAAAGAGTGCTTAAGAAGGTGTATGTGCCTGTTGAAGGTGATGTTGTGCGCGTATCTGATATACATTGCCTACAGAACCTGGGAGACGGGAGTGTCGGCTTGTGTGCGATTCGAGCCACACGGGGAGAGATCAGAGCGCCGTTTGACTGCAAGGCTGGATATAGTAAAGCCGGAGAAGGTCAGATAGAGTGTACATCTGAGGAAGGATACGTGGTCAGGATATATCTGATATCAGAGATCGACACCGGATGGCAGAGGACACAGAGCTATGTAGATATAAGACTTACATGTGGTGATGGTGAGAAGGTGCGAAAAGGAAGGCTGCTTGCAGAGTATCCATATGAGACGCTTGCTGGCAGAGGCGAAACTGTATATGCTGTGCTGGAGGTACATTCCGATGAAAATGCTGATACAGGTCATTCTGGTGGCATAGATAAAGGATATCAGCTTAAGATAAACCGGAGAGAGAAAGTGAATTATGAATATGTGGCATGCGAGCTTGTCGTCTGAAAAGCTCACATGCCATTTATTTACGCTCTGGTTGCCCTGTCTATGATCCCAGCAAGGGTATCTATGACCATAGCGGCATCCTGATCTTTGTATTTCAGGAAAGTATAAGCACAGCCTTGTACGAACATTGACACCTCAACATTCTTGGCAAGGTCATCTCTGAACTCGGGACGGGCGTCATATATCTTCTCCTTGATGAGGGCGTCGAGCTTGTTGGTCAGGACTCCGTAGCTTCTATTGTCATCAGGAAAGAGTATGGAGAACAAATGTCCCTGATTGATAAATGCATTGCACAACTGTCTGCTTGCTTCTGCCGGATTAGTAAGCATATATTCGGGATTTGGAATGTCACCGATGAGGGACAGAAGAGCATCATTTTCGAGGTATTCCGACAGATCATATATATCCTGAAAATGCAGATAGAAGGTCTGCTTGCTGATATTGGCCTTTTCTGTGAGTTCCTTCACTGTGATCTTCTCCACAGGTTTGGTGGCACGCAGTTCGATAAATGCGCTGAATAAGCTGTTGCGTGTACGCTGAATCCTTCTGTCCATAAAAGCTCCTTTCTGATCATACAAAAGCTGTACGCGGGTAATGATTATAAATGGCTGTAAGCGCCCTGATGACGCTCTATGCATTATAATATAGAATACAACAAAAGAAAGATATAGTCAAAAAAACGTATATACATATTAAATCTAATTGTCAATAATTGTCTGGAGTAAATTATTTTACTTTTATCAAAAAACGAATATTCATATAGCGGATATGCAACGGTATACTGAAGGTAATTTACTACAGTCAAGAAATGACTGAGAGGGCTTGGATGATGGAACTTGAATACTAACTTTGTATGGAGGAAAAGTTATGGATTTGTATGAGTTTTATTCGGGAAGGTGCTTTGATGCCTACAATGAGCTCGGCGCACACGTTGTGAAGGAGAACGTGGGCAAGAGCAGGAGGAAAGCAGTGACAGGAGTGGACTTTGTGACGTATGCACCGAATGCGGAGTCGGTGACGGTTACAGGTGAGTTCAATTCATGGGGAGAGACTGCCATGGAGAGGTGTTACGATGGCAGCTTTTTCAAGTGTTTTGTGCCGGGGGCAAAGGCCGGACAGATGTATAAATATAAGATATACCAGAGAGATGGATATTGTGTGGATCACTGTGATCCGTATGGATTCGGCATGGAGCTGAGACCGGCATTTGCATCTATAATAAGAGATATGGATGAGTATACATTTGGCGATGCAAGATGGATGAGGACACGGAATGAGTGCAAGGGTGGTCCGCTCAATGTGTATGAGATGCACATGGGCTCATGGCACTGCAAGCCGGTGTATGATGAGAATGGAAAACAGCTGACACCGGAAGAAGTCATTGAGACTGACCGAGTTGCTGAGGGCTGGTATACATACAGAGAGATAGCACCGATGCTTGTGGAATATCTGAAAGAGCAGGGCTACAATTATGTGGAGTTTATGCCGCTTTCGGAGCATCCATGTGATGAGTCATGGGGCTACCAGAATACCGGATTCTTCAGTCCGACGGCTAGATACGGAACGGCGGATGACCTGAAGTTCCTCATCGACACGCTTCACAAGAACGGCATAGGTGCCATCATGGACTATGTGCCTGTGCATTTTGCACTGGATGGATATGGACTTGCAAAGTATGACGGAACCAATCTGTATGAGCATCCGACCGATGATGTGGGCTACAGCGAGTGGGGTAGTAAGAATTTCATCCATTCCAAGGGAGAAGTTCAGACATTTCTCAAGAGTGCGGCGAATTACTGGCTCACAGAGTATCATTTTGATGGCCTAAGAATGGATGCCATCAGCAGGATAATCTACTGGATGGGCGACGAGTCTAGAGGTGTAAATGACAGGGCGGTCGAGTTTATAAAGGGGCTTAACCAGGGACTTAAGGACAGACACCCGTCATGTATTCTCTGCGCCGAGGATTCCACGGACTACAAGGGAACCACCAAGGAAGTCGGATACGGCGGACTGGGATTTGACTACAAATGGGATATGGGTTGGATGAATGACACATTGAATTTCTTCAGAACTCTGCCGTTTTGCAGAGGCGACCAGTATCACAAGCTGACATTCTCCATGATGTATTTTTATAATGAGAGATACATGCTGCCACTCTCGCATGACGAGGTTGTACATGGCAAGGCAACCATAGCCCAGAAGATGGCGGGATCATATGAAGAGAAATTCCCAAATGCAAAGGCGCTCTACGCCTACATGTATGCGCATCCGGGCAAGAAGCTTAACTTCATGGGTAACGAGATAGCCCAGCTAAGAGAGTGGGACGAGAAGCGTGAGCAGGACTGGGATATACTGAAATACCCGAACCACGATTCATTTAACAGATTTATAAAAGATTTGAATAAGCTCTATCTGAAAGAGCCTGCGCTGTCAGGGTGGGATGATGATCCTCACGGGTTTGACTGGATACTCTGTGGCAAAGAGCAGGATGTTGTATATATATTCCAGAGAGTTATTGAGGAAAATAAGATAGTAGTAGTCATGAACCTATCAGGAAATACATACAGGGATTATCATTTCAGATACGGCGAGGGCAATTCCATGAAAGTTCTCATGAACACGGACTGGAATAAATACGGTGGAAACACTAAAGACACCGTGAAGAGTATCAAGGGCGTATGCGGTGACTTCGGCTTTGATCTTCCGGCTCTGTCTGTAATGTATTTAAAGCCGGTGGATTAGTAAAAAGGAGAGATTATGATATTAGATGTAAGCAACCTTAGCCATGGATTTGGTGACAGGGCAATATTTGAAAATGTGTCATTCAGACTTCTGGCAGGCGAGCACATAGGGCTTGTCGGCGCAAATGGTGAAGGTAAATCAACCTTCATGAATATAGTGACGGGCAGTCTCATGCCGGATGAGGGTACAGTGACCTGGGCGAAGAATGTGAAGGTCGGATATCTGGATCAGCATACGGTCCTTGAGCCGGGCATGACCATAGGCGGAGTGCTGAGGGATGCGTTCTCCAGACTTTTCGATATGGAGAAGAGGATAAATGAGATATGTGACAAGCTGGCGGAGGTCACTGACGAGGATGAGATGAACACTCTTCTTGAGGAGATGGGACTTCTTCAGGATCTTCTGGACAGCCATGACTTCTATATAATAGATTCGAAGGTTGAGGAGGTTGCCAGAGCATTTGATCTGTTGCAGCTTGGACTGGACAAGGATGTAACTGAGCTGTCGGGCGGACAGAGAACCAAGGTTCTGCTGGCGAAGCTTCTGCTTGAAAAGCCGGAGATACTTCTGCTCGACGAGCCTACGAATTATCTTGATGCACACCATATAGAGTGGCTCAAGAGATACCTTCAGGAATACGAGAATGCGTTTATTCTTATATCCCATGACATTCCGTTTCTGAATTCAGTTGTAAATATCATATACCATATGGAGAATTGTCAGCTGGGCAGATATGTCGGCGATTATGACAAATTCCAGGAGGTGTATGCGGTGAAGAAATCCCAGCTTGAGGCTGCGTACAGAAAGCAGCAGCAGGAGATATCTGAGCTGAAGGATTTTGTGGCGAGAAATAAAGCCCGGGTTGCCACAAGAAATATGGCTATGTCCAGACAGAAGAAACTTGACAAGATGGATGTCATTCAGCTTGAGCGTGAGAAACCGAAGCCTGAGTTCAACTTCAAGGAAGCGAGAACCTCTGGTAAGGTCATATTCGAGACCGATGATCTGGTGATAGGTTACAGCAAGGACAAGCCGCTTTCCAAACCGATGAATCTCCGCATGGAGCGCGGTGACAAGATAGCCATCACAGGAACGAATGGTATAGGAAAGACGACATTCCTGAAGAGTGTGCTTGGACTTATCCCGGCTATATCCGGCAAGGCGCAGCTTGGCGACTATCTGCACATTGGATACTTTGAGCAGGAGGTCAAGCCGAGTGAGAATACATGCCTGCAGGAAATCTGGGAGGAATTCCCGGGATATACCCAGTATGAGGTACGTGCGGCTCTTGCCAAATGCGGACTTACCACCAAGCATATCGAGAGCAAGGTGAAGGTCCTCTCGGGTGGCGAGCAGGCGAAGGTGAGACTTTGCAAGTTAATCAACACTGATACAAATGTGCTTCTGCTTGACGAGCCGACAAACCATCTTGACGTTGATGCCAAGGGTGAACTTAAGCGTGCTCTCTCGGAGTACAAGGGTTCTATACTTCTGGTATGTCATGAGCCTGAATTTTATGATGGCCTTGTGACAGACGTGTGGAATCTGGAGCAGTACACGCTGCTCCAGTGATCAGATATTATAAAATTGTCAGGTTCAAATAGATTTTTTGAACCTGGCAATTTTTTAGCGTAAATTTGACTAATCGCAATTCCTATATTATTCTATATAGGACAGTTTAATATGGTAAAGTGCTAAAGATAAATGCGCACTCAGCGCAGAAATAGATACATCTGCTCAAAAAGTACTGTATAATCGTACGGATATAGACGCAGGTGAAAAATAATATTAGGATGGAGATGTTAGATGAATATACTTGAGAGTTTAAAGGATAAATTACTTGTTGCAGACGGGGCATTTGGAACCTGTTATGTGGGAATGTACGGAGAGCAGGGAACTGTCGCTCCTGAGCTTGCAAACATGCGCCACCCGGAGCGGGTACTTGAAATCCATAAAGAGTATGTGAAGGCGGGAGCCGGGCTTATAAGGACAAATACATTTGCGGCAAATACAGCGAGCCTTGATGCTGATACGGATTATGTCATTTCAAATGTGCGTGCGGCGGTAAAGCTTGCGAAGCAGGCTGCGGACGGCGAAGCTGGAACGGATCACAAAAAGGTATACATTGCCGGAGATATAGGCCCAATACCTGCGGATGCCGGTCTCACACTGAATGAAAGGGTGTCACAGTACAAGCTGCTGGGTGAGGCGATGCAGGACATGGGAGTGGATATCATCTGGTTTGAGACATTTCCTGAGTTCAATGTGCTCGAGCCTGTGGTGAAGCACCTGAAGGCAAGAAAGGACACGCCGGTCATGGTGTCGTTCTGCGTGAACCAGTTTGGGTACAGCAACTGTGGATTTTCGGCAAGGGCATTGCTCTCCCAGGTGGCAGGAAATCAGGACGTGGACTGCGTTGGATTCAACTGCGGAGTTGGTCCGTACCATATGCTTCAGCTTCTGAAAAAGCTGGATATAGACTGCGGAAAGCCTGTATCAGTCATGCCGAATGCGGGATACCCGAAGTTTACACAGAGCAGACTGGTGTTCAATGACAACAAAGAGGGATTCATAGATAAGATCCAGGACATAGCGGCGCTTGGTGCAGATATCATAGGAGGATGCTGCGGAACAAATCCTGAATACATACATCAGATCATGGAGCGGGTGAAAACCGGAGATATTGCAAAGGCTGCCAAGGTTCATGTGGAAAAGGTACAGGCTGACAGTGCTGTAAAGGACAATTTCCTCAAAGGACGTCTGGAGCGTGGCGGGGCAGCCACAAAAAATGCCGACGGACACAAGCACAAGCTGATTGCTGTGGAGCTGGCACCTCCGGTGGATGTCAACGATCAGAAGCTGCTTGATGCAGCCCATATACTTAAGCAGTCACATGTGGATGTGGTGACATTCCCTGATTCGCCATCGGGAAGAACCAGAGCGGATTCCATACTCATGGCGGAGAAAGTGCATAAGGAGACAGGACTCAGGGTCATGCCGCATCTGTGCTGCCGTGATAAGAATGCCATAGCCATAAGGGGAAGCGTGCTCGGTGCACAGCTTAATGGCATAAAGGATTTCCTTGTCATAACAGGTGATCCGGTTCCGGTCATGTTCAGACAGACGACCAGGAGCGTGTTCAACTTTGATTCAGTCGGAATGATGAAGCTGCTGCAGTCTATGAACGAAGAGGTGTTCAGCGGGGATAAGATCACCTACGGCGGAGCGATCAACCAGAACAGACTTAACGCAAAGTTTGAGATAGACAGAATAAAAAGAAAGATGGAAGCCGGGGCTGAATTCTTTCTGACACAGCCGGTGTTCTCCAGAGAGCAGGCACAGATCCTCAGAGACATGAAGGCTGAGACCGGCGCGACAATACTTGTGGGAATCATGCCGCTTGTCAGCAGGAGAAATGCCTTGTTCATGAAAAATGAGATGGCGGGCATAGAGATCCCGGACGAGATTATAGAGAGATACAGTGGAAATGCCACAAGGCAGGAAGGCGAGGAGTGCGGCATACAGATCGCCAGAGATATACTTGAGTACACTTCGGATTTTGCAGATGGATATTACTTCTCGTTCCCATTCAACAGAGTACATATGCTGGCACATATCGTTGACTAAAATGTGAGTCAAGGTTATTATGGAATAAGCGGTGTTGCCGGGGAAAACAGGGATTCTGGAGCAGCGCTATATAGGAGAGGCGCTGTTATATATACAGTAGATAAAATACAGGATGCGCGGGTGCGCAGAAAGGAACAGACATGGATTACAATAGTTTAAGTCTTAAGATGCATGAGGAGCACAAGGGTAAGGTAGAGGTAGTGTCCAAGGTGGCAGTGAAGAACAGAGACGATCTGAGCACGGCTTACACACCGGGCGTTGCAGAGCCTTGCAGAAAGATCCGTGACAATAAGGCTGACGTATACAAATATACATGCAAGGGCAACATGGTTGCCGTGGTATCAGACGGAACAGCGGTTCTCGGCCTGGGAGATATAGGACCTGAGGCAGCTATACCTGTAATGGAAGGAAAGTCCATACTCTTCAAGGAGTTCGGCGGAGTTGACGCATTCCCTATCTGCCTTGACACAAAGGATGTGGATGAGATCGTTGAGACAGTAAAGCGCATTGCACCTGTATTTGGCGGAATCAATCTGGAGGATATATCAGCTCCAAGATGCTTCGAGATAGAGAAAAGACTTAAGGAAGAACTTGACATTCCTGTATTCCATGACGATCAGCATGGTACAGCTATCGTTGTGTCAGCAGGACTCATCAATGCGTTAAAGCTTGTCGGCAAGCCGTTTGACGAGGCAAATGTGGTTATCAACGGAGCAGGTTCTGCAGGTATATCAATATGTAAGCTTCTGCTTCAGCTCGGTATAGGCAATGTGGTTCTCGTGGACAGGCAGGGTGCTCTGTGTCCTGGACAGGACTGGATGAATCCGGCACAGGCAGAGATGGCAGAGATTACAAACAAGGACAGACAGACAGGTTCTCTTGCCGAGATAATGAAGGGTAAGGATGTATTTGTCGGAGTTTCAGCTCCAAATATCGTGACAGCAGAGATGGTTGCATCTATGGCAGCAGATCCTATAGTATTTGCCATGGCAAACCCTACACCTGAGATCATGCCTGAGGAAGCGGCAAAGGGCGGAGTAAGAGTAATGGCGACGGGCCGTTCGGATTATCCAAACCAGATCAATAACGTTCTAGTATTCCCGGGAATATTCAGAGGTGCCCTGGACGCCAAGGCAACAGGCATAACTGAAGAGATGAAGATGGCAGCAGCCAAGGCTATCGCATCCATTGTAACAGATGATGAGCTCAAGGAGGATTACATCATTCCTGGAGCATTTGACGAGAGAGTTGCTAAGGTGGTTGCCAAGGCTGTAGCTGACGAGGCAATAAAGCCTGTCTCTTATACACATCTCCGAG